>Ga0315277_10000033_pt1 | contig 213166 bp, 182 predicted proteins | sample YL17G05_15_MG_FD_203695 | JGI IMG/M metagenome (GOLD analysis project Ga0315277, IMG submission 203695) | Sediment microbial communities from Yellowstone Lake, YNP, Wyoming, USA - YL17G05_15 | ecosystem: Environmental > Aquatic > Freshwater > Lake > Sediment | place: USA: Wyoming | collected...
ATCGGGGACACGTCGACTTTGGAGAACGATTAAATCTGTCCACCGCAAATTCGAGGGTCAGGGATTAAGGGATTGAGGTCAGGAGAAAACAAGAAGTAAAGATAATTTCCCTCTTCCCTCCGGAGAGGGGATACAGGTGAGGGGAAAAGCTCGTAGGGACAGGGCTTGTCCCTGTCCGAATTAAGAAGTAAGTAGGCTGAGCACTTTGCCTAGTTTAGAACGAATTCGGTCAAGAGCAAGAAAAGATTAAAGATATGTATTTGAATCCAATACTGTAAAATTATTGAGATGAAGTGAACTAAATATAGATTCTAAGGAAAACAAAACCGTAAAAGCAAGCTTTTGCATTCCAATAACATGAAAGGAGCAATAAAATGGACCCAGAAAAACAGATGATCATCGATTATGTGAAAAAAGAATTCTTGGACGAGGACAGCGACGTGGAGGTTACGGAGAACACTCCTTTGATCTCCTCCGGTATAGTCGATTCCTTTTCCATGGTCTCTTTGAAGACTTTCCTTGAGAAAAAGTACAAAATCTCCATCCCGGACGACAAAGCCACTCCGGAGGCGTTTGATTCGGTGAACAAGATCATGGATCTGTTGAAGGGGTTTGTGAAGACATAAAACAATGACTGATGATTGATGGCGAATAACGTATAAAGGCAAAAGAATAAACTTTCTTCTTCTTTTTCAATAGAGGTAGTCAGATGGATTGTAGTTGCTCGATTTATCGAGCTCATTAAATTGTAGTCATACTGAAGATGAAGCCCCATGAATTGGGCAGCTATTAGGAGGAAGAGGTGTAAAGGTAGGAGGATTTTATGGCATATCCGAACAAAGCCAAAGAATATTATCAAAACGAGTTGAAAGGGATCAAAGAGGCGGGTCTAAACAAAGAGGAGAGGTACATCCACTCTCCTCAAGGGGCGGATATAAAGGTGGAGTTTCCCAGCGGAGCGCCGGAGAAGGATGTTATCAACTTCTGCGCCAACAACTACCTGGGGCTCTCCAGCAATCCGGAAGTGGTCAAAGCAGCCCACCAGGGGCTGGATGCACGGGGATATGGCATGTCGTCGGTCCGGTTCATCTGCGGCACGCAGGATATTCACCGGGAGCTGGAAAAAAAGTTTTCCGAATTCCTGGGGACTGAGGATACTATCCTTTTCCCCTCCTGCATGGATGCCAATGCCGCGGTTTTCGACGTGCTTTTGGACCGGCAGGATGCGATGATTGCCGACAAACTGGTGCATGCCTCGATCGTGGACGGGATGAGACTGTGCAAAGCCCAGCAGTACGTTTACAAGCACTCCAACATGGAACACCTGGAGGAGAAATTACAGGAATCCCAGGAAAACCGTTTCCGGATGATCATCACCGATGGGGTTTTCTCCATGGACGGCGATATCGCCAAGCTGGACAAGATCTGCGAGCTGGCGGAGAAGTATGACGCCATGGTCTTGGTGGACGACTCCCATTCCACCGGCTTTGTGGGAAAGACCGGACGGGGAACGCATGAACATTGCGGGGTAATGGGCAGAGTCGACCTTATCACCACCACCATGGGCAAGGCGTTGGGGGGTGCGTCGGGCGGCTGCGCCAGCGGGCGGAAAGACATGATCGATCTATTGCGCCAGAGAGCCCGACCCTATCTTTTTTCCAATACGGTTCCGCCGGTGATCGTCTCCGCTGCCAGCAAGGTTTTGGATGTGATCTCCAAGACCACGGAAAGAAGGGACAAGCTGGAGAAGAACACCCTCTACTTCCGGAAGAAAATGACCGAAGCGGGATTCGACATCAAGGAAGGGATTCATCCCATCGTCCCCATCATGCTGTATAACGCCAAGCTGGCTTCCGATTTCGCCAAGGACTTATATTACGAGGGGATCTACGTGATCGGATTCTTCTTTCCGGTGGTGGCAAAGGGAGAAGCCCGAATCCGGGTTCAGATCTCCGCGGATCACGAGATGGAGCATTTAGACAAAGCCATTGCCGCTTTCATCAAGATCGGGAAGAAATACGATATCCTGGGGAAGGGTAAGAAGGAGATAGTAGAAAAATACGGATTGTAAGTTCGCAGGGGCGATTCATGTGGAAAACATCCCGCCTTAGGCGGGGAATCGCCCCTACTGTTAATAAGTAGCCAAGGCTTTACCTTTAGTCCTGAGCTTAATCGAAGGATACCCCCACAATCTTCGGGATACTCACTACTCATTCCTGAATTGCCATTGACAAAAACGGTCTTTTGATTATATTGAATTTAAGATAAATGATTTTGCCCTAAAGGTATTCCAAGAATCTTCCGAACCTTTGGGCAAAGGGCAGAGTTTACTTGAGATGTTGTTATGCTTAAACCTAACACCTTTCACCTTTTTAAGGAGTTTTTATGCGAGCAGGCAAGATAGTGGTTTTATTTTTAATTCTTTTAATGATAATGGTTTGGGGATCAGGAAAAGCATTAAGCGCACCGGTTTTGATAAAGCTGAAACTAACCACTGAATCGGACTATCAAAAGGCAAACCAGCTCGGCGTCTCCGTTTATCACAAGTTTCCGGTGAAAATCGACGGGAGCAATCTGGTGATTGCCGAATATGAAAAATCCATTCTAAGTGCATTAGGCAATGCTAACTTAATCTATGAGATCATAGATGAAGAACCGTGGAGTCAAAGCTACTATCTGGTCTCCGAGTCGGAAAGGACCGAGAAAATAAACCTCACTACTTATGGTAAAATTTTAGTTAACGCTGAGAAGTTCTATTTCATTAAAATCTCGGATGAAAACGCCAGAAAACTGTCAGTACAGGGATATCATATGGCCAAGGTCTTCCGTCATCCTCTGCCGCTTGAGTACAAATCCCCGGTAACCGAATCACCCAAGTATCAACCCTTCACCCCCGGCATCGACAGTTTACTGTCACTGATCTCGCAAGATTCCCTCTATGCCTGGGATCTGAGATTGCAGAATTTCAAAACCCGTTATTCCTATTCCGATTCGATAATAAAAGCCCGGGATTGGATAAAAAACAAGTTTATCGGCTTTGGCATCGACAGCGTCTGGCTACATCACTACTATTATGATTCCGATCAATGGAACGTGGTGGCAACGGTGGTGGGAACGGTTAGACCCGACAAGTTGATGGTGGTGGGTGGGCATTACGATTCGGTGGTGTACGGAAGCGGCACCAATCCATACACCTGGGCGCCGGGAGCAGACGATAACGCCACCGGCACCGTAGCCACTCTGGAGATGGCGCGGATAATCGCCCAAAATCCCCTTCCCGTTACGGTGCTGTTCGTCCCCTTTGCCCAGGAGGAGCAGGGATTGATTGGAAGCGACTACTTTGCATCGTATCTGGCGGGCATTTCCGCCGATATTCCCCTGATGATAAACGCCGATATGATCGCCCACAATATCGGCACACATACCGCAGTAAAAATCTATGCGGCTTCATCCGCCATAGATCACGTCAACCAGATGATCAACATGGCAGATACATACACTAATTTGGACGCATCCTATGCAGGTCAATCCTCCGGCAGCGATCACTATTCCTTTTACCAGTATGGATTCGATGCGGTTTTTGCTTCGGAGGGAGACTTCTTCACTTATGGTTGGCACAAAAACTACGATATAGTCGACAGCTTGAACTTTCCCTATATGAAGCAGGTAACCCGGATGTGCCTTGCTACCTTAATCTCGGTAGCCCGATCGGTCGGCTACAAAATCGGCGATCCCACCCTGGACGGGGTGATAGATATCGCAGACGTGCTGTACCTGATAAATTATATCTACAAGGCAGGTTCTGCTCCCGATCCCCTGCAAGCCGGTGATGTAACCTGCGACGGGCAGGTGAACATAGATGACGTGATCTTTCTGATCAACTATCTGTATAAACACGGGCACACCCCACCGGTTTCATGCTAAATGGCTGTATCCCCTTTTCCCTCCCTTTGCCGAATGCAGGGGGAGGGATTTTTTTACCTCTCCCCGTTTATCGCCCTCACCATGCAGTGGAGAGAGGAGTCAGGGGGTAAGGTTTCAACAGACGCAGTTTTTTTAATTCCTTTACAAAAAGAAACTGGTTGTGTATAATTTAAGGATTTGGAATAAAACCATGCATGTGGTGGTTTGGTTAAAGTTTTCGGGTGCGTATGGTTAGGTGAAGCATAGTTGTCGTTTATCGGGTTGCGACGAAAAAAGGAAACCTTTTTTGGAACCGATTCCTAACCGGAACCCAGACCGCACTTCGATAGACAGAATCAAAAGATAAGTTTTTAGCATCAAACAGAAACAGGAACCATTCCAGGCACACTAAAAGGGTAAAAGAATGGATAAAATAGTGGTGATAAACAGCGATAAGATGGGGACGGGGAATGAGGAATTGGGGACTCGCCTCCTGGGTAATTTTTTGAAGACTCTGATCGGAGCGGAAAAGAAACCCAAAAAATTAGTGCTCTACAACGCCGGGGTGAAACTGGCTGCCAGGGGTTCTTCCGTTTTGGAAAGTTTGCATTCTTTGGAGAACCTGGGAGTGGAAATAATATCTTGCGGCACCTGCGTCAACTTCTACGGTTTGGCTGATCTGATGGAGGCAGGAAGGGTGAGCAACATGCCGGAGATTGTCAAGGTGCTGACTGAAGCGACAACGGTGGTTACGGTTTGAGATTTGAAACTCAAGAAATGAGTCTTGAGATTCGAGAGGGAAGTTAAATCCCGATTGACTCAAAACTCAAATCTCATTTCTCCATACTCTAAGCTTATGAAAGACATAAAAAAAGTAAAATTTTTCGATTCAAAGGCTTTAGGTTGGGACTGGAGAAATCATCCTGACGATAAATCACAGATTCAAAAGCTGGTTAATAGATTCTTCTTAAAGCCGAAAGAACTGGTTTTGGACATAGGAACCGGCAACGGTGTGCTCCTCCCCTATCTTTCCATAAAAGTAAAACCGGGGGGGATAATCCTGGCGCTGGATTTTTCCTGGAGCATGATCGCTTTGGCCAAGAAAAACAATCCAAAGAGAAATTTGGGCTTTTTGAATGCTTCTGCCGAAGCTTTGCCCATAAAAGATCAAAAGCTCGATTGTATCACCTGTTTTTCTGCCTTTGCTCATGTATGCGACAAAATAGAATCCATTAAAGAGATGTCCCGGGTTTTAAAAAAAGGGGGAAGGCTTTACATCGCCCATCCTTTTGGGAAAAAAGAGTTGGCACATCATCACAAAACTGCCGGAGGGGTAGTGAAACATGATACCCTCCCATCAGATCTGTTAATGAAAAAGATGATGATGCGTAGCGGTTTTAAAAACATCCGGATCCTCGACCGGTCCGATCTTTATTTAGCCAGCGCGCAGAAGTAGCGGCGGTATGCACTGTACGGTGCATACCGGCGGACAACTGATAGTTGACGAAAACTTACCATGATCAAACTTACCAGTAAACAGATAACTTTGACTGCGTTTTTCATCGCCTTAGGGGTGATTATCCCCTTCGTTTTCCATCAGATAGCCCTTGCCGGCAGAGTATTCCTTCCCATGCACATTCCGGTACTTTTGGCCGGCATCTTTGTAGGTCCCTTGAGCGGGCTGTTCGTCGGTTTGTCCTGTCCGGGGATAAGCTTTTTCTTAACCGGCATGCCTCCCCCTTATGCCGTCCCTTTGATGAGCCTGGAGCTGGCCGCTTATGGGATCTCCATCGGGATACTGATTAAATTGGTAAAATCCACTATATTAGCACTATTGCTTTCCATGATTGTGGGACGCCTGGCTTTTGCTTTGGGACTTTTTATTTTCGGGCTGTTTTTGTCTCTCCCCTATGGACCGAAGGAATACATAAAAGTCTCGATGATCACCGGACTTCCCGGAATCATCCTTCAGCTGATTTTAATCCCTCTTCTGGTGATATCATTTCACCGGGCGAAAAGATAATTTCCCTAAATGTTTGTGCTGCTATACCACTGCCGTCCACAGTCGACGGTCCACTGCAAAACAGAAATAATCGAATTTGCTGTGGACGGAGGTATGCATCATACTGTGCATACCGATGGACTGTGGTCTGTGGACAAATTCCCCTTCTCCTTCTCAAATCCCGATATTCCCTCAGCCACTTTTCGGTTTGAATCAAGTTTTCCCGTTTTCTGCCGATTCTCCTAATTGAAAACTACTTATATGAGATAAAACAGAGCAGATTTTTCCACAAAGTTCCAAATACGCCCGGAGATAAAATGGATACCTTCGAGAAAGATTTAAAGAGAGTTCAAAAACAGGATTGGCAGATGTGGATTCTGGTGCTGTCCATGTTTTTGGTATTTGCTGCTTTCATCGTGCTGGTGGTCTTCTACTCCGACTTACAGCAGCTGTACGAAGAACAGATCGACGTCCGCATGTTCAACTTTTTGCTTTTGGGGTTTGTTGCCCTCTCCCTCCTTTTTATCGGCTATGTGATACTGAAGGAGATCTCGGTCAAGAACCTGCAAAAGGATCTGATAGAGCAAAGGATAACGGCGCAGGTTCTGGAAAGAAGATTAACCGACCTTCAGGCGGTTTTTGAGGTGACCACTTTGGTGAACTCCGAGATGGAGCTCTCCGGCATCCTGGATACCATATCCAGCAAAGCCCTTCGGGCATTGGGTGGAGATCAATCCTCACTTTTCTTGTATGATCCCAAGATCGACAAGCTGCGCTGCGAGTCGGTGTGGGGTCCGCTTAGCGAGGTGGTAAAGAACGCGGAGGTGGAGATCGGGGAGAGTATAGCCGGATGGGTGATGCAGCACGGAAAACCTCTCCATCTGGGGGAGGATTTAAATGAAGGTCATTTCCTCAATTTCATCAAAAAGGACAAAAAAATCAATGCCAGTCTATGCGTTCCCCTAATGGTTCAGAACAAAGCCAAGGGGGTTTTAAACATCAGCCAGTTTGATCCCGGGAAGAAATTCACCGAGACCGATTTGAAATTAGTCTCCATCTTTGCCGAGAATGCTGCCATCTCCATAGAAAAAGCGGAGCTGTATGAGAGATTGAAAAAGCAGGCCGAAACCCTGGAGAATGCTTACTGCGAGCTGAAATCGACCCAGAATCGGCTGATCCAGTCGGAGAAGTTGAGGGCGCTGGGCAACTTGGCCAGCGGGGTGGCGCATGATTTCAACAACATCCTGGCTGCCATCATGGGCCGGACCCAATTGTTGTTAAGGGAGGTGGAGGGAACGGCCATCCCGGAGAATAATAAGCAAAACTTATTGAAATGGTTGAAGGTTATGGAGCAGCTGACCAACGACGGAGCCGAGACGGTAAAGCGCATCCAGAAGTTTGCCCGAACCTACCGGGCCACATCCGAAAAGGAGTTCAAACCGATGGACTTGAATGCCATCGTTCTGGAGGCGGTGGAGATCACCCGGCCCAAATGGAAGGATGAAGCCCAACTCAAAGGGATCCCCATAGAGGTGGAGACCGAATTGGGCGAGCTGTCCCAATTTTTGGGTGATCCAACGGAGATGCGGGAGGTTTTGACCAACCTGATTTTCAACTCCATCGATGCCCTTCTGGATGGCGGTAGGATAAAAATCTCCACCCGGATGCGGGATGGTAAGCTGGAGATTAAGGTTACAGACAACGGTTTGGGTATGATCGAGGAGATAAAAAACCTGGTATTCGAGCCTTTCTTCACCACCAAGAAGGATAAAGGAAACGGACTGGGCTTGAGCGTGGCTTACGGGATCATCTCCCGGCATAACGGTCACATATCGGTGGAGAGCGAGCCGGGAGAGGGAACCGTCTTCACCATCACCCTTCCGAGTTATGGTGCTATGGATGTTGAAAAAACAAAAGCGGAGGTCACTGCCAGCGAGGTTATCACTTGATCTAAACCATTCTTCGAGATATTCAATTGATTCCCATAAAGCATTCAGGGCAGGATTAATCCTGCCCTTTGTTGTTTACAAGTTATGTTTTTTGGAGTATTACGCTTCTGACTTGCTGAATTGGAATTTATCAGATGCCTAGGGCAGCTGATCTACTTACTGTGAGTAACATCATTAAATGGAAGTACAGGAATCTCGTCAACTTCTATTGGAACGTGTCTGTGTTTTACTATCTTTCCGTTCTTATAAATGATGCTATCATATTCGAGGAGCGGTATTGGATGTGGAATATAGAAATGTTCTTTAAGATATTCCCAGTCTTTGTCTCGAATTGTGGCAATACCATTGAGGTATTTACTAACCCAAACTCCGCCTATGTGGGAATCTGCACTGATACTTCTCAACTTTTCCTCTGCGATTGTGACATAATTTTTGTCTATCTCAATTCCGATATACTTCCTTCCAAGACGCTTCGCTGCCACAACGGTCGTTCCAGTCCCATTAAAAGGATCAAGAACGATGTCACCTTCGTCGGTTGTCATAAGAATCAATCGCTCTAGAACCGTTTCAGGAAGTTGACAAGGATGTTCATCTCGGTTTTTTGCATGTTTTATACGATGTAGGTCAGTCCAGACATCAGAGACTAATGGACCAAAAGGATGAAGCCCTGCTTTCTTGCCACCGTAATCTTTCAAGAGCACATTACATTTTCTGCAACGCTTGTGAGGATGACGGATTTCGTAAAACTTGTTCAACTTCTTGTCTTTAGCATAGAACAAGATACCATAGTGGGTTGGCATCAAAGTTTTGCCTAATGGGATACTCATTGCATCCCAAGAAATCCAATGTTTGAAATCAGCAATTTCATTCAGAAAAGCCGCGTAGTACGTAAGCCATTTAGGGATATTGTGAACAAAAATACTTCCTGTTGGTTTTGTAACACGCACCATTTCAGTCAGCCATCGTTTGCACCACTCAAGGTAAGCATCGAGACTTTTCCGATCCTTATAGCTGTTGTATTTCTTGTTAAGGTTGAAAGGCGGATCAGCAAATGTCATATCAACACTATCTGGTGGGAGTGTCCCCAAAATTTCAAGACAATCACCGCGGAGAATAACATTTACCTTCATAATTCAAATGTCTCCATCAACATTCTTTTGAATCTCTGAAGTTCTTCAGGGTGAAAAGTAAAAACATCATCGTAAGCCGACACCATCCGTTTAAGGTCATTCTGCCTTGCATACCAACCAATACCATCAACAAAGCCGATGAATTTCGCATTTGGATAGTACTTAGAGATAAGTTCGCCAATCGATATTTCCGTTTTTGATTTGTCTCCTTGACCTGATGAAGTGGTAACTAAAAATGAACACTCAACGATGATTTTTGGATTTTCTTGATCGGGAATAATAAAGTCCATTGTACGCTTTTTGTCATCTACAACTCCAACCAAATTTTGCAGATCACCACAAGTATAGTTCAATTTGAGTTCACCAAGGATTGCTTCGATTACTGTTTCGGGATTATTTTCTTTCATCCCAGAATAGGATCCTTTTTCCTTATAACGAATAAGTGTATCGATCATTGGTTCTGGACGAAAACTCAGTTTGTCGATACTAAGCTTCCGTAGTTCAAAGGGTGGCAAAACTCGACCCAATAGAGGGTTGGATGCTCCTTCAAAAAACAAGTTAATAAGACCTTTGCGAAAATACTCGTTTGTTGCAACGAGCTTTTCTATTGTGACGTCTGACCATTCTTTAATTTCTTCTCGGTTCTCCGGTTTAAGCCAATCTGCCTTGTTAGTTAAGGTATCTAATGCTGCATCGTCAACAATTCTAAGAAAGGTGGTTAACCGTTTTAGACTCTCATTTGAAAAACCGTTCAATGCTAAAAGAGCTTTCAAACCGTTCGGATGTAGAAGCAAATCCTCAAAGAATTCTTTCTTGATTCCTTCTTGTTGAACTTTCGCCTGAACAAGTTGTAATAGATTTCCGAGTGCATTTAAATTATCAACTTCATATCGTTGCTCAAAAACGGGATTGAAGAAATAGAAGGTATTCTTTTGGAGTACTGTTGTGAATTTTTCTTCTGTGGTTCTCATTGGTTCTTTTTGAATATTAATATATATTCGTCCTTCATTGTGTTACGCATACCCTTGATGGGTTTGATAATACTTCGAATAAGTTGTGCACCAGCTTGCTGGAAGTGTTCAATAATCGTTTGTTCGAGTCTGATACCACCTGTTTGATTTGTGTTTGACCCTATGATCATGATAGCGTATTTCCTTGGTTTAAGCACTCTGACAATCTGACCAACAACCTTACCCATATCATCAAAGTAACGCTGTAATTTCTCAGTCTTAGTCTTTCCTGCAAGACCAAGCATTTGAGATCGGAGAGAATCAACATCATATCCTAAAAACTCAAGTTGTGGAGCGTCATTTTCAGCATAATCTATAGCAAAAGAGTAGGGTGGTGAGGTTACCACACAGTCAATACTTGAATCCTCGATGGGAATGGAGCGGGCTTCGCCTTCAAGAATTCTAGCCGATCCAAGTTTAGAACTGTTTATGACCGGATTAGTGACTGTCTGAATCACTGTCGTTTTATAGCGTTTCAGAACCTTTTCGAACAACTCATCATGTTTCGTTTTACTAACTCGGCGAGCATAACCCATTGCATCGAGATAGGCGAGTAATGCCAACTCGTAAACTTTAAGTTTGTTAGTATCCTTGATTCGTGTGAGTTTGCCATTAAATTTTCCATCTGAGAAATACTTAAACCATTTCTCCGCATTGTTAGATATAGATTTTACTAGATCAAGGGATAGAGACAGACTTTGACACTTTACACGGGTCATAAAACGGCAGAAGGGGCTAATATCAATACCAATAGAATCGATTCCCATCAGGGTTGCTTCGACATTGAGTGTTCCGCTACCGCACATGGGATCAAGCACAATATCTCCCGGTTTAATTGATAGAATGTTAAGAAGACCTTTGACAAGCTGTGGGTGGAACTTACCTCGATATGGAAAAAGACCGTGGGTAGCGTAACCAGTTGAATACCTTCCCTCTTCGAAGTATGTCTGAGTCTGAGCAGATCTGTCTTCAGATATATGACCATTGAAATGTTGGCAGAGCCTGTAATGGTTTGTAGGTCTTCCGTTAACAGTTTTGAAGAATGCTGAACGTTGAACCAATTCTTCTTTCGAAAGTGATTGGAATTCAAGCAAAGCAAGCTCAAGTTCAAAAAGCTCATTGACGGAATTGAGCAAAACAAAGTCTCTTCCGAATACTTCTTTGATTAGTGAAGTATTTAAAAGTCTGTTATTTGTCATTTTTTGTTATCACGGTTAATTGTAGCCCGTAGGTCTGATGTCAGCGGCTACTGACCTAATTGCTTGAAGCTCTTTTGCTTTTTCAAGAAATTGTATTGCTAATAAATCAGAAGGACTTAACATTTTTGCAGTTGGATTCATTTCTAAATCATTTCATGGAATATTGTTCGGTAGATAGTATCTATATCTGTTAACAATCCGAATTCTAAACCCTTCTTTGCGATATGGACTTCTTCTTCGGTTAAGGTCCTCCCGATTTTTTCCAAAGCTTCATATTGTAAATCTTCCAAAGTGATTGAGAAAACCAATTTATCTTTTTCGGATGCTTCCATTTTCCAACCCCGTAAGTTAAGAGCCTTGCGCTCCCATTCTTGTGAGTCAGAATCTGTCTGGTACTTTAGGCATCTGACCCATTTGATATAAATTCATACGCAATTTAGAAAGTGATCTTGATTTTGTCAATTAAAAAGCTGGACAAAATTTATGGATTTGTGCGGATCACGAGCTGGATGAAATCAGCCCCTTCTATTCATACCGGATTGCTTCGACCGGAGAAAGCTGAGCGGCTCTTCTGGCGGGGTATAACGTAGCTAAGAAGGTGAGGGCTAAAGCGGAAAGTGCGACTAAAATGAAGTCAAGTGGTCGCATTTCCACCGGCAGGGAGTTGATGAAATATATCTCCGGAGGGAGAGAGATCAAATTGAAGGTTTTTTGAATCCAACACAAAAGGTAACCAAAAATCGTTCCCAGAAAGATCCCCAAAATTCCCACCACCAGACCTTCGAACATGAAGATCTTCATGATGCTGGTGTTGGTGCAGCCCATCGATTTCAAGATACCGATGTCCTTTCTTTTCTCTATCACCACCATAATCAGGGTGCTGATGATGTTGAAAGCAGCCACTGCCACGATCAGGCTCAAGACGATGAACATGGCATATTTCTCCAGGGTCATCCAGGAGAAGAGGTTTTTGTGCATGTGCATCCAGTCCAGGGCGTAGTAGTGGGGACCCAGCATCTCCTCCAATTCCTTTGATACTTTCTCTGCCTGGTAAAGGTTGTCCAGCTTGATCTGCAGCCCCGTGATCCGGCTCCCCAGATTGAAAAGTCTCTGGGCGGTGGGAAGGGAGATGTAAGACATGGAGGCGTCATACTCATACATCCCGGTTTCGAATATCCCCGTCACTTTCAGCTTGGTGGCTTTGGGGGTGCTCCATCCGCTGGTCAAGGAACCCTCCTTCAGACTGAACAATACCGCGTTATCCCCCAGCTCCACCCCTAATCTATCCGCCAATGTTGAGCCCAAAAGGATACCCGGGAGCTCCGAGCCGGTCGTGTCCAAATCCAGACTCCCGATTTTCAGATTTCTCTTCAGATCGGTCACCTGTTCTTCTTTTTCCGGAACGATCCCCCGCACCACGATGCCGTCGCTGCCGGTTTTGGAGGCGATGGCGGCCTTGTAATAGATATAAGGAGCCACCTCCACCACATGTTTTATCCCCAGGATCTGGGGGATCAGAGATTCGTAATCATCGATCCCTTCGCTGTAAGAGGAAAAGACGCTGATATGAGCAGTGGTGCCGATGATGCGGGAGCGCACCTCCTTTTCGAATCCGTTCATCATGGAGAGGATGAAATCCAGGGCGGTCACGCCGATCAGAACGCCGCATACCGATATCAGGGTGATGACCGAGACGAACTTGGTCTTCCGTTTGGATCTAAGATAACGCTTGGCTATAAAAAATTCGAAAGACATAGATAAAATAAATTTGCAGTTTTATTTTGCATTTTGCAGTCTGTAATTTGCATTCTTCAATTATCAGTTACTTACAACTTTCTCCCACAAAATCCTCTTGATCATCTGCGGCTTGGATCGGCCTACGCTGCCTCCGGTCCAGGGACGATCGCAATTTTTGCAGATATTTATTTCCTGCGGTTTTTTCTCCACCAGCCATTTTCTCAAAGACCTGATTTTCTCGTTGTTCCAGATTTTCACAATGTCATCTGCCCCATTGATTTTCCCAAATACGTATTCCGACCCAAAATCCCGGCAGCAGGGAATTATGTCACCACTCCAAGTGATTACGAAAATCGACCAGGGATGTGTACAAAGTTTGTATTTATTTCTTTTTCCATCGTTTGAAGCGATCCTTTGGTCGATGTTGCCGGTCCATCGGTGGACTTTAAGCTGGGAGAATTTGTTTACCGGAAGATTATCGAACAGATTCTTCAAATCAGACAGCGACTTTTCCCTTTCTTTAAGAGAACTTAAAGCGATGGTAGACATATCACGAATCTCTATCTTGGGATAATCCCCTCCCAGCTCTTTTTTGGCATCAAGCAGAGATTTGAGATTTTTGTAAACCGTTTCCCAGTTACCTCCGGATCTATAAGTCTCATAGATTTTCTTATCCGGAGAGAAATCCACGGTCAAAGAGAATTTCCCGCAACGGATAAGACTATCTATCCTCTCCCGGGTGAATAAGGAGCCGTTGGAGGAAAAGCTGGGGATAAAACCATATTGATTGGATCGGGTGATGAACTTCTCCAACTCCGGATGCAAAAGTGGCTCTCCGCTGCCAGTGAGATAGATTTGTGCCACCGGTTTAAGCTTTGAGATGTTCTTGAGAATATCCTCAAACAAATTATGATCCATCATCCCCTTCTTGGGGCTGTGGTTGTCCGGATTACCCTGAGGGCAATATCTGCAACTGTAGTTACAGATGTTGGTGACCTCGATGGAATAAAAAAGCGGGGGGTGTTTCAAGTCGATTTTACCAAACCAGTAGGAAAAAAAAGCGCGTCGGTATCTGGATAATAATTTCAGGTTCATATTTTTTTTCGTATCAAATTCATTGTTAACAATTCCCCTCACCTTAATCCTCTCCCCAAAGGGGAGAGGATACAAATTTTGAATTTTTCTCTTTGAATTTTGAATTATTCTTCCGGTCTCATTTGGGGGAAGAAGATCACCTCTCTTATGGAGTGGGTGTTGGTGAGAATCATCACCAACCGGTCCACTCCAAATCCGAGTCCGCCGGTGGGAGGCATGCCGTATTCCAAAGCCCGGATGAAATCCTCGTCCAACACCTGGGCTTCATCATCTCCTCTTTTAGCCAACTCGGCCTGCTGCCGGAACCTCTCCCTCTGGTCCTGGGGATCGTTCAACTCCGAGAAGGCATTCCCCATCTCGCAGCCGCCGATGAAAAGCTCGAACCTTTCGGTCAAACCGGGTTTTTCCCGATGATACTTGGCCAAGGGAGACATCTCCACCGGAAAATCCGTAATGAAAGTCGGTTGGATTAAATGGGGCTGGACCTTGGTTTCGAATATGGCTTCGATTAGTTTTCCTTTAGGACGATTTAGATTCTCTTTCACGTTCAGCTCGGATGCTATCTTTCTGGTCTCCTCCTCGCTTTTGTCCGAAAAGTCCACTTGGGTATATTCCCTTATCGATTCCATTATCGGAATTCTCTTAAACGGCGGGGTTAGGTCGATCTGATTCCCTTCGAATTCAAACTTATTCGTTTTCAGCACCTGTCTGGCTGCATAATTCAACAGGTTTTCGTATAGCTCCATAATGTCATTGTAGTCCGCATACGCCTGGTACAGCTCCAGCATGGTGAACTCCGGATTATGATTCCGGTCCATCCCCTCATTGCGGAAGCTTTTGGATATCTCGTAAACTTTTTCAAATCCCCCGACGATCAATCTTTTCAGATACAACTCATCCGCAATCCGGAGATAAAGGTTTATATCCAGAGCGTTATGATGGGTGATGAACGGTCGGGCAAAAGCTCCCCCGTAAAGCGGCTGGAGAATGGGTGTCTCCACCTCCACGAAGCCTGCATCGTCTAAAAATCTCCGAAGGGATTTTATCAGCTCGGTGCGGAAGATGAAAATCTTCTTCACATCTTCGTTCACAATCAGATCAACATACCGTTGTCTGTATCTTAACTCTTTATCCTGAAGCCCGTGCCATTTCTCCGGAAGGGGTAACATGGATTTGGAGAGGAGGACGAAATCAGTCACCCGAATAGTGATCTCGCCGGTTCTGGTCTTAAACACTTTTCCGCTTACTCCCAGGAAATCCGCGATATCAAACAGATCGAAAAGCTCGAATTTCTCCTTTCCCACCTCGTCGGATTTGACATAGATCTGAATTCTACCCGAACCGTCTTGTAGATGGGCAAACAAGCTTTTGCCATGAAGGCGAAGGGAGATGATTCTCCCGGTAGTCCTGATTTCCGTTTGTTCGCTTTCTAGTTTTTCGAAATTACCTATGATCTCAGATGAGGCATGAGTCCTTTTGAAGCTATAAGGATAGGGATTGATGTTCTTCTCTTTCAGTTTCTTCAGCTTGTCGATCCTATGTTGTAAGATTTCGCTGATTTCGTCCATACGATTCTCCATTTTATATTAAATCCTGTCCGCTGTCCGCCGACCGTTGTCCGCCGCTAAAACCATTTCTTGGGATGCTGTTATGGACTTCAGTCTGCGAGAAGTTTTAAACAAAACGCAATATAAGATTGCACCTGGGGGGTGTCAAGGGAAACATGGGATCAGGTTTCCGGGAAGTTTTGCCTTGACAAGTCCCCATGATTCTGTAGCTTGTAAAAAACCTTTGACTCTCGGTCGAGATACTGATGACGAAATTGAGATTTGTCATTTTCCTTCTTCCTTTTTCCATTTTCCTTTTCTACGTCTCAATAGTTCATACTCAAAACTCAGTTAATCTCAAAGCAATAGACACCCCCAACGACAAAGGCGAAAGCATCACCTTGACCGTAGAAGGTTTGTCAGAAGACTCCACCATCGGTGAATATGAAATCTGGAGGTCGACGGAGAATGACGAGAATTTTCAGTTGGTGGCAAAGGTATCGTCAAAACAAACAAATTTCGTTGATACCGATGTGAATGACGGTATCAAATATCTCTATCTTTTAAAATACAAAAAGGGAAACGAGGTTTTAGTCTCCCCGGTGGTTGGTCCCGTTATTTCCCGCGGTCAATGGTTTCACACCCAGCGGACCAACGTGCTTGGGGGAGCTTTAGTCTTATTTTCGTTTATCCTCGGATTTGTCTGGTATGCCAAGAAGGGTAAAAATCTTTATATCCGACCTATCGCCGGTTTACAAGCCATCGACGATGCCATCGGTCGAGCTACCGAGATGGGGAAACCGATCCTTTATTCCTCCGGTTTGGGGAAGATGGACCGGGTGGCTACTATGGCGTCCATGAATATTCTCTCCAGCGTGGCGGAGAAGACCGCGGAATACAATACCCCCCTGATATTTCCCAACTACGACCCGGTGGTGATGACCACCGCTCAGGAGGTGGTAAAAGAGGCATGCTCCCGGGCAGGACATCCGGATGCTTATCATCCGGACAATATTTTTTTCGTCACCCAGAGTCAGTTTGGTTATGCCGCTGCGGTGGACGGGATCATGACCCGGCAGCTTCCCGCCACCAATCTCTTTTTGGGAACTTTCGAGGCGGAGGCATTGATCCTGGCAGAGACCGGTAACTCCATAGGAGCCCTTCAGATCGCCGGGACCGATTCCACCATCCAGCTTTCATTCTTCATAGTGGCATGCGATTACACCTTGATCGGGGAGGAGCTTTTCGTCGCTAGCGGATATTTGACCCAGGATAAACAGGTTTTGGGAAGCATAAAAGGACAGGACTGGTTAAAGGCAATCATCGTCCTGTTGATATTGATAGGGGGGATTTTGGGCATCTTAGGTTTCAACTATTTTATAACATTTTTTAATGTGGGATGATAAGATTCAAAATGCAAAGAGCAAAATTCAAAGTTGCAATCCGAGGGTTGTTGTGGTGTTTCGAGATAGAATCTATACTTTAAGTTCCGCTAATATTGAATTTTACTTTGCTTAACATGCAACGAACAATTCCCATTATCGTCTGTTTTATCTTCGGTTTTTTCATGCTGGTGCAGTTCTTTGTCCCGCATCGGGCTTCGGTTTCCGCCTACCAGACGGTTTTGGATTGGATGCAGATAATCTTCGTTTTCACCCTGTTAGTCGGGGTGTTCAGTTATATTAAAATAAATTCAAAAAAGATCACCCAGACTCAATCCGGATGGGGATACAATCTGATCGGTCTGGCGGGATTGGTGGTGATGGTCGTTTTAGGATTTTGGAAGGGGATAGGAGAGAAAACGCCATTTCTGTGGATGTTCAACACTATGCAAGCCCCGATGCAATCCACCATGTTCTCGCTATTGGCTTTCTTTGTGGCATCGGCAGCATATCGGGGCTTCCGTGCCCGGAGCTGGGAAGCGGGCTTGCTCCTTTTAGTTGCCGTCATCGTGATGTTGGGGCGTGTCCCCTTGGGTAGTTTCATCTCTCACTGGATTCCGGATTCTGCCAACTGGATTTTACGCACCCCCAGCATGGCGGCAAAAAGAGGGCTTTATATCGGGATCGGGCTGGGAACAATATCCACGTCGTTGAGGATAATCTTGGGGATTGAGAGGACATATTTGGGCAAGAAATGATGTGGAACAAATCTAGTTAATGCACCAAAAAGAAGGGTGCAGATTTTATGAGCATTTATACAAGCCTACCCAATATTTTCACCTGTCTGGCAAAAGGGAATCCGCAAAGGGAGAACTTTCTTTCAGAGACTTTTGTGTTTGTGATGCGCAAATTGCTGAATTCCCATAATGACCAAAGTCAGCAGTTCGTTAGAGAACTGTTGAAAGCAATCTGTGCCGTTGATTTTTATGAAGATGAACACATTTCGTTAACAAGAGAAGAAAAAGTTACAGGTGGAAGAATAGATATTAAAATAGAAACCCCCACAAAGCTAATCTATATAGAGAATAAGATTGAATCTAGCGTGAATCTGGATCAAATAGAAAAATACAAAAGCGTTTTGGGCAAACAAAAAACGAAAAACACCAAAATCATTCTGATTACTAAATATAGCATCGAAGATAGACTCAGGAAGGTTGTAGATAATTGGTTAATGTGGGATGACATACACAAACTTATCAGAAACTTGAGAGAAACGGGTGAAAAACACCTACCGGAGACTGATTCATTCCTTGTTGAACATTTGTTCAATTACTTGAAGGAGGATGACATGACTATTGAAAAAGTAAGTTCCGCATTCGTTGAAGGCATAACATCAATGATTAATCTGTTAGCGCAAATTCGATTCGTGCTTGATGAAGGAGGCTATAAAATCGAAGCCAGAAGCGCAGGTGAGCAATTCAACGGGTTCTACATTAAGGTTGATAGAGATTCTTCATTTCGGGAGTGGATTGGCATCTTCTATTACGACAATTACGGTAAGCCATCTGTTGATGGAATTGTGTTTGAGTTAAGTGGGCTTGAGAATCCAGAAACAGTATGTAAGCGAAGATTTCAAATTGAATCTGACGCGAAAAGGTTCAATACTGCTTCGTTGCTTTTTAATTTTGAGGATACTGAGTTTTTCATGCTTGAAAAACATGAACAGCTTAGCAAACTAAGAGAGTTCGTACAAGAAGGGGTAGAACTGATAAAGGAATATAGAGTCGACAAAAAGAAGTCTTGATATAACATAGTCTTAATTATGTCTCGACAATTGATATTTATCCTGATTGTCCTCTCGGTTGTTGTGCCTCTGGTGATTAAAATCGGATTGCCCAATGAGGTCACCTCAGAGGTAAAAAGCGTATATGAAAACGTAGATCGACTTGACTCCGGCTCGGTGGTGATGATCTCCTTCGATTTTGAAGCTTCGTCTCTCCCCGAGGTGAAACCAATGGCTGTGGCCATACTCCGCCACTGCTTCGCCAAAAAACTGAAGGTGACCGGATTGGCACTCATGGCGGAAGGAACGGTGATCGGAGAGCAGATCCTCAGACAGACGGCTGACGAATACGGTGATGAGTACGGCTCGGATTACGTCTTTCTGGGGTTCCGACCGCAAGCCCAGTCCGCCATTCTGGGAATGGGTGAGGAGATAAAGAGGGTTTTCCCCCAGGATTACCATAACACCCCCTTCGAGCAGTCTCCGATGATGAAAAATATAAAAAATTACGACGATGTCACTTTGATCATCTCGGTAGCGGATGGCGATCTGCCGGTAACCTGGGTGGATTATGCGGTCTCCCGCTATCATAAGAAATTCGCCTGTGCCGCCACCGCGGTAATGGCAACCAGTTTCTACCCGTTTCTCTCCTCCGGTCAAATGGTGGGATTATTGGGCGGACTGAAAGGGGCGGCAGAATACGAGATGCTGATCAATAAACCGGGGATGGGACAAAAGGGGATGGATGCCCAGTCGGTGTGTCATTTAGTGATTGTTCTTTTAGTTGTTTTAGGAAATGTGACTTATTTTTTAAAAAGATCGTCCATCGTCCACCGACCATAGTCCACAGCAAAACCTTTTAAGATCGGTTTGCAGTGGACTGAGGACCATGGACTGTGGACAGGAGAGGAAAGGTGTTGAATGCCAGTAAATATTAAACCAATCTTAGAAATTGCAGAAGGACTCGGATTGAAGGAAGAAGAGCTGGAACTCTATGGGCGATACATCGCCAAGGTATCTTTTGAAGTGTTGGAGAGGTTGAAAGAGAAAAAGTTGGGGAAATATATCTTTGTGACCGCCATCACCCCAACTCCCGCGGGAGAAGGGAAAACCGTGACTGCCATCGGTCTTACCGAAGCCTTGAACCGTATCGGCAAGAAGTCCGTTTGTACGTTAAGGCAGCCCTCTATGGGACCGCTGTTTGGGATCAAAGGAGGTGCTACCGGAGGGGGAAAAGCACAGATTTTGCCCAAGGAGGAGATAAACCTGCACTTCACCGGTGATTTTCATGCCATCGGTTATGCCCATAATCTTCTGGCTGCTATTTTGGATACACATCTGCAAAAAGGGGATAAACTGAACCTGGATATATCTGATATCTTCTGGCCCCGGGTGGTAGACGTAAGTGACCGGGCTTTAAGAAATGTCATCATCGGTTTGGGAGGTAAATCCAACGGCGTACCCCGTGAATCTTTTTTTGACATCACTCCAGCCAGCGAGGTGATGTCGATTCTGTCCCTGTCCATAAACTTGAAAGACCTGAAAGATAGGCTCTCTAAGATAATCGTGGGGATGAACAGGAATAAAAAGATGATAACCGCACAAGATTTGAATTCTACTGGCGCTATGGCGGTGGTTTTGAAAAAAGCATTCAATCCCAATTTAGTCCAAACCTCCGAGAATTCACCGGTTTTCGTTCACACCGGTCCTTTTGCCAACATCTCCCACGGGAACAGTTCGGTCATAGCCGATCTGATCGCCTTGAGACTTACCGATTACCTGGTAACCGAGTGCGGCTTTGGTGCCGACTGCGGGGCGGAGAAGCTGATGGACATCAAATGCCGGGAGAGCGGTTTAAGGCCGGATGTGGCGGTTTTGGTCGCCACGGTCAGAAGCGTGATGACGCACGGGGGTGGAGCGGTCGATGGAAAAGTCTCTATCCACCGGAATCTCTCTATCCTGGAAAAGGGAAGTCTGAATTTGCAGAAGCATATAGAGAATCTTAAGATTTTCGGGCTTCCGGTGATTGTGGCGATCAATCGTTACCCCGAGGATACTGAAAAAGAAATCGCTTTTTTGAAAGAAAAATCAATCCAGGCAGGGGCTGATGATGCGGAATCAGCAGAGATGTTCAGCCAAGGTGGGGAAGGGGGAGTTAAGCTGGCGGAGAAGGTGGTGAAATTAAGCGAAAAGGGAAGCTCTTTTAAATTCCTGTACGAAGAAGGAAGAATAAAGGAGAAGATTGAGAAGATCGCAAGAGAAATTTACGGGGCAGGAGAGGTTACCTATTCCTCCCTGGCAGAAAAAAGGATCAATCTTTTCAATTCCTGGGGATTGGATAATCTGCCGATCTGTATAGCCAAAACGGCCTATTCCTTTTCGCACGATCCCAAGCTCAAAGGCAGACCGGAGAATTTCCGGTTTCCCATAAAGGATATAAGACCGGCAGTTGGAGCAGGATATTTATATGCTTTAGCCGGTGATATCATGACCATGCCCGGTTTGCCCTCTCATCCAGCGGCATTTGACTTCGATTTGGATGAGGATGGGAATGTGTCGGGGTTGAACTGAAAAAAATAATGTCCGCCGTCGATTGTCCGCAGTCCGCCGCTAAAACAAAAGATAAAGCTTTTGCGACGGTCGATGGACAATGGACAACTGACGAAGAAAACTATGACTATCAGTACTCTAATTGCCACTTTCTTAACCCTGTGCATCTTCTCCTTCTTGTACAAGGATAACCCCTTTTACAAGTTAGCCGAGCACATTTTGGTTGGCATATCGGTGGGATATGTTCTGATCATCTCTTTCAACACCACCCTTATGCCCAAGTTGATAAATCCTGTTTTCAAACAGGGGGAGTTTATTTATATTATACCCGGTATCCTGGGAATTTTTATGTTATTGAGATTCTTTCCGAGGTTCACCTGGCTTTCCCGGATATCCATAGCTCTGATCATCGGAGCGGGTGCGGGTGTTGCCATTCCCGCTACCATCCAAGCCAGGCTATTCAGCCAGATGCAAGCATCCATGAATGATTTCGCTTCTATAGACGGAATCATCATATTCTTGGGCATTACCACTACCTTGGCATATTTCTTTTTCTCCAAGGAGCACAAAGGCTGGTTTGGCGCTACCGCCAAAATGGGCACCTGGTTTCTGATGATCTTCTTCGGAGCGACTTTCGGATATACGGTGATGTCCCGAATATCCCTGTTGATCGGAAGAATGCAATTCTTATTAGGTGATTTTTTGCATATTATCAAATGAGTTCACCCCCATAGTAGCGGGGGGTGTAGCGGTCGCATTCATGCGACCCATTCGGTTCGATGAATCGAACCGCTACAATATACAAAGGGATTAGGTAAAAACAAGAAGGTGTGCCAGGCCAAAACTGCTAAACATGTTTTTTGTGATGGTAACGTTTCTGTTGCTAGTCGGTTCAACCCTTGCCGAGTCGGTTGACACCGCCTGGGTGAGAATCTATAATGGTCCGGGAAATAACGAGGATTACCCCGCAGCCATGGCCGTGGACGGAGCAGGTAATGTTTATGTGACCGGATACAGCGAAGGCAACGGCACATCTCATGACTATGCCACCATCAAGTATTACTCCAACGGAGATACTGCCTGGGTGAGAAGATATAACGGACCGGGGAACTTGTGGGATGAGGTTAAAGCCATGGTGGTAGATGATTCTGGCCATGTCTATGTGACCGGAGGGAGTTACGGTATTGGAACTTCTTATGATTATGTTACAATCAAGTATTTTTCCAACGGAGATATTGCCTGGGTTGAAAGATACGATGGACCGGGTAACTCAGAAGACATGGCTTTTGCCATAACGGTAGATGATTCTAACTGCGTGTATGTGACTGGAACTAGTAAGGGCATCGGAACCCAAACAGATTATTGCACCATAAAATATCATCCCAATGGAGACACGGTCTGGGTGAGAAGATATAATGGACCGGGAAACTTGTATGATAATGCTTCTGCTCTGACTGTGAACGATTCCGGCTATATCTATGTGACCGGAAATAGCGATGGCATCGAGACCCAAACAGATTATTGCACCATAAAATATTATCCGAATGGAGATACCGTCTGGGTCAGAAGATACAACGGACCAGGGAATAGCCATGATTATACCAGTGCCATAGCCATCAATGGTTCTGGAAATGTTTATGTGTGTGGATATAGTTATAGCCATGAAACAAAAAATGACTATGCCGTCGTAAAATATTATCAGAATGGGGATACAGCCTGGGTGAGGAGATACAATGGACCGGGGAATAATGACGATGCAGCACTGGCCATGGCGGTGGATATTGTTGGCAATGTCTATGTGACCGGAGTAATTTATGACAGTGGGACATTTGATGATTATGCCACGATGAAGTATAATTCCGTCGGGGACAGTCTCTGGGCGAGAATATATGTCGGACCGGGAAACTGGTGGGATATGGCTAAAGCCATAAAAGTAGATGATTCTGGCAATGTCTATGTGACTGGATATAGTTACGGTGGCAGTGGAACAGACTATGATTTTGCCACTATAAAGTATTTTCCGAACGGGGACACTGCTTGGGTGAGGCGATACAACGGGCCAGCCAATAATTCTGATCAAGCTTTTGCCATAGTGGTGGATGATTCCAGTAATGTATACGTGACCGGAACCAGTCAGGGTGATTTGACATCCATGGACTATGCCACCATAAAGTATGTTAAGAAGCCGAGTGATGTAGGAAACGATACCCAAATTTCACAAAAACCTTTTGAGTTTTCTTTATCCCAGAACTATCCCAATCCGTTCAACCCTTCCACCACAATAAAGTTCAAAATTCAGAGTTCAAGGTTCAAAGTTCCCATCCCCACCACTCTGAAAATCTACGATGTTCTTGGAGAGAAGGTTAGGACTCTGGTGGATGAACCCAAGTTGGCTGGCGATTACTCCGTCGCCTGGGATGGGAAAAATGACAACGGAGAACAATTAGCCAGCGGTGTCTATTTTTATCAATTGATAGTGGGGGGATATACCTCTGCAAAGAAGATGGTGTTATTGAAATAATACCTCGGTTCAGTGGACCAGATTGAGAGGGAGGTCAAATAGAATTCAAAGTTAAAAGAGCAAAATGAGAAATTGCAATGCAAAATTCAAAATCAGAAAGAAAAGAATCTGGTTGCCAATTTTGATTTTTGAATTGAATCTTTGAACTTTTCTTTACCTCCCCCCTCGACCGGGAAGAGTCAGAGAGAGGTTGAAAAACCATATCTATCAAAACCATGCCAGAAAGAAAGCGACGCGTAGTGATCCTAACCGAAGGTTACTTCGGTGACCTGGAGGCGAAGACCGCCACCGGTCTGATAATGTACAAGCCGGAAGAGGTGGTGGCGGTCCTCGATTCCACCAAAGCGGGTAAAACCGTTCAGCAGGTTATGGGATTCAGCGGAGAAATACCCATCGTGGCAGGGATTGTTGATTCCCTGAAATATAAACCCAACGCTCTTTTGATCGGTATCGCACCGAGGGGAGGAAAACTCCCTTCGGAATGGAGAGGGGTGATCCAGCAAGCCATGGAGAACGGAATGGACTTAATCAGCGGACTGCATGATATGTTGAACGATGATCCCGAACTCTCCGCGCTGGCTTTGCGGATGAGGGTAAAAATACACGACCTTCGCGAATCAAAGCAATACAATAAAGTTTCCACCGGTGATCCCTCTTTGATCAAAGCCAAAGTGATTCTGACGGTGGGCACCGACTGCAAAACGGGAAAGATGGTTACGGCACTCGAGCTGGCAAGACAAGCCCGGAAATTTGGATGGAACTCATTTTTTGTCGCCACCGGACAGACCGGAATGGTGATTGCGGGTGAAGGGATACCGATCGATTCCATAATCGGCGATTTCATGTCCGGAGCGATAGAGGAATTCATTATCGAAAAATCCGGATCGTATGATTTGCTATGTGTGGAGGGGCAGGGAACCATCATCCATCCGGGTTATTCCGGGGTATCCTTGGCTTTGATCCACGGCTCTTTGCCCGATGCCATGGTTTTGTGCCATTATCCGAGCAGAGAGAGGATAAAGAACTATCGGGTGAGAATTCCACCTCTTTCTGAATTGGTTAAACTGCACGAGGAGATCGCCCAGCCGGTCAAGCCCTGCCGGGTGGTGGGGATATCCTTAAACACCTCGCACTTAAGCTTAGATGACGCCAGAAGGGAGATAGAGAGGATAGAGGATGAGACGGAGCTCCCCACGGTCGATCCGATCAGATTCGGTTGTGAGGAGCTGATTAAAGCGATGGAATTCTTAAGAAGCCGATAACTAAAATAGGATGTGGATTGTTCTGGGGAGTTTCCAATTATCCTTTTAGATTACCTATTTAGGAGAGGATGTATGAGAAGTAAGGTTTCGCGGTTAACGTTTTCGGTTAGGTATCGTTCTGGCGAGTTCGATTTCGATTAGTGAAAAGAATACCAAAACCGATACCGATACCCATAACCGATGCGTAACCGACACCCAACCTGATGTGCGATGAACGGAATGGAGAAGGTATGTAGCGTTCACTACCAACATGCGATTCATACTAGTAGAATCCTCCTACCTTAATCCTTTCCGGGAACATGGCTACAGTTTTTTTTGAATTATCTCTTGACTATGCACTGCCGTAAATGTAAAATAAAGATGAAGGAGATAAAAAGAGCATTTCACAAACAGAGGAAATGGATCTGTCCCCGGTGCGGAAAGGTCAGGTTTCAGAAGACAAAAAGCTCGGGCGCGATCAGCCGGGGCACGGGTTGAGTTTTTTAACATCCGGGGTTTTGCCGGAAAGTTAAATGAGACCATTTCGGTAAAGTGAGGAGACTAAACCTTTGAAGAAGGTGATATTTTCGCTGGTTTTCGTTCTGGCGGTGCTGGTGGTTTCGAAGATGGCCAGCAACGGCTGGTTTTGGGCATCCAGTAAAATGGAGGGATTGGGTTCCGTCTGGAAGAAAAAGCTGCCTCTTCAGACAGTCCAGATAAGCGAAAAGGCAAAAGGAAGCTCGGCCTTGTCCATTAAATCGGAAGCTGCCGTAGTGCTGGATGCGAAAAAAGAGGTGATACTGTTTGAGAAAAACATGCAGGAGCAGCTCCCCATCGCCAGCCTCTCCAAGCTGATGACCGCTTTGGTTTTTTTAGAAACCAAACCGGAGCTGAACGATACCGCCACGATCAATTTGGAGGATGCAATGGGGGCAGGGTATTCCCAGTTGAAGGTCCGGGAGACTTTCACCCTTTGCGATCTACTCCATGCCAGCTTGATGAGCTCCAATAACCGTGCTACCAGAACCTTGGTCCGCTCGTGTGGCTTCAGCTTCGAAGAGTTCATAGCCCGGATGAATCTCAAGGCGAAAAATATCGGGCTGGGGAATACGATTTTCTTTGAGCCAACCGGTTTGGACACCAATAATCGCTCCACGGCTTTGGATTGCGCCCGGCTTTTGTACTTTGCCCAAAAGGATAGCCTGATCGCCTCCATCATGGGTAAAACCACGTACCAGTTCAGCTCATTAGGCAAACGCAGAAGAACCCACCAGATAAGAAATACCAACAAACTCTTGTTCACTTCCCTGCCTTCCGGAGATATGGGGAACGTCATGTGCGGGAAGACCGGTTATAACGGGGCTTCGGGATATTGCCTTTCCACTTTGGTGCAGGGGGAGGAAGGGGAGGAGATCATAGCCGTTGTCTTGGGGGCACCATCCAGCGGAACCAGGTTCAAGGAGATCAAATCCATCCTGCAATGGTCCTTGCAGGAGGATCGGATCCGAACTCCCGAACAGGCTCACGAAGGGGGTTGAAGTGGACCATTCATTGTTTCAATTTCACCTAAAGTCTCCCTATCTATGAGATAGAGAGGGGGAGAGGTTTTCTTAAAGTCCAGATCATCCGAGGTGTTTGAATGGTATGATATTTATCATTCCGGAGATGAAATGACTGTAGAAAGAAGAGACATTGAGGAGGTGGGTGAGGCGGTCGAGGCATTGGGGAACATGTTGGAGGAGGCATTGGGGGGAATCCACGAACGCTTAGCCGGACTTCAAGGCTTGATCACCCAGATAAGTTCTGAGGGGCAACGCTTCAAGGAGGAGCTTCTGGAATTAAAAGAGGAAATGATAAAAACCCGGGAGATGTTTAAAGGGCTGGAAAACATGGTTGCCCGAACAGAATTGAGACTTTTGGACATGCAGAAAAACGTATCCGACGACGAGGACTTTTCCGAGGACATTAAAAACGATCTACTGATAATCAAAAGAGATTTACAATTCGTACGAAGCGATTTAAATGAGCTTTTGCCACGAAAGGAAGATAAAGAAAAATAGAATTAGGGTTTTTCGATTGAGTCTTGTTTGTTGTTTATAGCCATAAACTTATATGTGTACGGAAAATATCTCTTCAAATTAGGAATTCCCTCCAACTTTCCTTTTGACAAAATTGTAGTTACCCATAGATTTACAGAGAATTTTTGAATGTCATTTTTTGAGGGATATTAAAAAGTGGAAATGGAATTAGCTAAGTTGAACCTGTTAGCGTATATAGCTAATCCATATGGTTAATTCAAGACAATATTTCGGGAAGAAACGGAAAAAAACAACAAAAAAGGAAAGGATCAACAATGGCCCGGTTGAAAAGTACTGATATTCAGATCAGTTCGTTCCAGAATGCCATGACTCAGTTTGACGAGGCTGCAAAGCGTTTGCGGCTTGATCCCGCCTGGTTGGAGATCATAAAACAGCCCCGGAGGACGGTGATCATTAAGCTCCCGATTCAGATGGACGATGGAAGCTTCAAGGTTTTCACCGCCTATCGGGTGCAACACTCGATAATCCGGGGTCCGGCCAAAGGGGGGATTCGCTATCATCCAGACGTCACCTTGGACGAAGTCTCAGCTTTGGCTGCCTGGATGACCTGGAAATGCGCAGTGGTCGGGATTCCGTTTGGAGGAGGCAAAGGGGGAATAACCTGTGACCCTACCAAGTTATCCAAAAGCGAGTTAGAACGGCTCACCCGACGTTATACCTCGGAGTTGATCGACTTCATCGGACCGGAAAGCGATGTTCCCGCTCCGGATGTTAACACCAATGAGCAAACCATGGCTTGGATCATGGATACTTACAGTATGCATGCCCGGCACACGGTCACCTCGGTGGTTACCGGTAAACCCCTCGATTTGGGCGGTTCCTTGGGAAGAGTGGAAGCCACGGGGAGAGGGGTTCTCTTTACCATCCGGGAGGCGGCAAAGCATCTGGGTATCCAGATGGATGGTTCTACTGTCGCGGTGCAAGGATTCGGAAATGTGGGTTCGGTAGCATCAGATCTTTTGTTTGATGACGGATGCAAGGTGATTGCAGTGAGCGACGTGAAAGGAGGAATATATAATCGCAACGGCATTGACATCAAGAAATTGCTTCCCTACGCCAAAAAAAACCGCAGTGTGGTTAAATTCCCCGGCACCAAACCTATATCCAATCAGGAAATTCTGGAGTTAGGGTGTGATATATTAGTCCCTGCCGCCTTGGAGAATCAGATCACCGAGGAAAATGCCCCAAGAATTAAGGCAAAGATTGTAGCAGAGGGAGCCAACGGACCGGTAATTCCCAAAGCAGACAAGATCTTGGATAAGAACGGTGTTTTCTTAATTCCTGATATCTTATGCAATGCCGGCGGAGTGACGGTCTCATACTTTGAATGGGTTCAGGATCGAATGGGACTTTTCTGGAGTGAGCAGGAGGTCAACCATCGATTGGAAGAGATAATGAAGAGTGCCTTCAAAAATGTACTGGAGATATCCTGCGCCAAGAGAGTGAACATGCGGACTGCCGCCTTCATGCTGGCAATCAAAAGGGTCCTGGACGTGTTCATGTTAAGAGGAGTTTACGCTTAACATTTCCTTAAAACACAATCCCATATCACAAGAATACCAGCGCTTAACCTGTTTGATAAAAACAAGTTAGGCGCTGTTTTGCTTCAAACAAATCTCTGATAATTTCACGACCGAGCAAAGGTTGGGGTACTAGTCTTTTCACCGGATTTAAATGCGGTTAGTTAAACCGGTCAAACTGAAGCCCCTCAGAAGACCATCCCGAAATCAAAGTTTTCAGTGATCCGGTAAAAACCATTTGACAAAAAGAGGGAATTTGGTATATTTGAGAAAAATTTCACAAGGTTTTCTGATCTTGCGTATATGAATTTGCCAGTTTTCTGAAAGGAGATATAAACAATGGATGTGGATTTGCAGAAAGTATCAGCCATAGTTGACAAATATCAGGGTGCGGGTGGAGCTTTGATCGCCATATTACAGGATGTTCAAGTTGAATATAACTATCTCCCCGCAGATGCTCTGAAAAGCGTGGCAGAAAGGTTGAACATCCCCTTGATCTCAGTGTATGGAATCGCCACTTTTTATAAAGCTTTCAGCCTTACCCCCAGGGGAAAACATCTGATCACGGTTTGCTTGGGAACTGCCTGTCATGTGAGAGGGACCAAAAGGATTTTAGGCGAGGTTCAGAAAAGACTGGGCGTAAAAAGGGGAGAAACCACGGAAGATAAGCAGTTCACCCTGGAGACGGTCAACTGCCTGGGATGTTGTGCCATCGGACCGGTGATGGTTGTAGATGGAGAGTACTTCGGACAAACCACCACCGCGAAGGTGGAACCGATATTGGAAAAATACAGATCCTAAAGAAGTGAGTGCAAAGGAGAGCACAGATGATTCAAGTGAACGTAAAATGTCCTCATTGTGGGAAAAGCTTGATGGAAGAAACGCATAAGATTGATGGCTATCCCAGTGTGAAAGTGCTTATCGAACATGAAAAGAAGAAAGGGGTGCTTTACCTCAGCTCCCTTTATGGCAGCTACAATATCGAAACCGATGTATTCGTTCCGGAAAAGAAACTCGCCTCCTTCTTTTGCCCCCACTGCCAGAAGGAACTCAAATCCAATCGGGCATGTGAGGTTTGTCAAGCCCCTATGGTTCCTTTCAACTGCGTCAGCGGTGGGGTTATCCAGATTTGTTCCCGGCGAGGTTGCAAGAAACATCTGGTTGAATTTGAAAAGCTGGAGGGAGAGCTCTCCGCTTTCTACAATGAGTATGGACCATTCCACTAAAAACTTGTTGCTGACTTCAGACAAAGAAAATCAATAAATACAAACGGCGGGAAATATGAAACGACTGAAAAGCATAAGGGAATTTGACGAAATCAAAGCCAGGCTGATTCAAGATAAGACTGCGCAAAAAGCGTGTATCACCATTTCCTCCGGCACCTGCGGACAAGCCCGAGGTTCGCTCAAGGTGATAGAAGCTTTCGAGCAGAAGATTCGATCGAACGGTTTAAAGGAATCGGTAACCATGCGGGTGACCGGCTGTCACGGCTTCTGTGAGGTGGAGCCCACGGTGCTGATTTACCCGGAAGGGATTTTGTATCAAAAGGTTAAACCGGAAGATGCCGAGCAGATAATTGCTGAAACCCTGATCAACCACCGGATCATCGATCGCCTGCTTTTTTCCGACCCGGTGTCCGGGCTTAAATTTACCCACGAGGACCAACTCCCCTTTTACCTGAAGCAAAAACGGCTGGTGATGGGGAACAACCGATTTGTCGATCCCACCAACATCGACGATTATCTGCTGGTGGGAGGGTATTCGGCTTTCCGCAAGGTCCTATCCAGCATGACCTCGGAACAGGTCATCTCCGAGATGAAAAAATCGGGTCTGAGAGGAAGAGGGGGTGGAGGCTTCCCCACCGGATTCAAATGGGAGTTTTGCAAGAAATCCAAAGGGGAGGTAAAATATATAATTTGCAATGCGGATGAGGGAGATCCGGGCGCCTACATGGACCGGAGCTTGCTGGAAGGGAATCCTCACAGCGTCCTGGAAGGGATGCTGATCGGAGCCTTTGCCATCGGAGCCGGTCAGGGTTATATCTACGCTCGGAATGAATATCCCTTGGCCGTGAAAAACGTTTCCCTGGCTATAGATCAAGCCAAGCAATACGGGCTTTTGGGTGAAGATATATTGGGCTCAGGCTTTAATTTCGATATAAATATCGTCAGGGGTGCGGGGGCTTTTGTCTGCGGTGAGGAGACCGCTTTGATCGCTTCGGTGGAGGGAAAATTGGGCGAACCCAGACAGAGACCCCCTTACCCGGTACAAAAAGGGCTGTGGGGTAAACCCACCAACATAAACAACGTGGAGACCTGGGCTAACGTTCCTTTGGTAATAGATAAGGGAGCCGATTGGTATCTGGGAATCGGAACGGAAAAAAGCAAAGGGACCAAGATATTTTCCTTGGTCGGCAAAATAAACAATACCGGTTTGGTGGAAGTTCCCATGGGGATAAAACTCCGGGAGATCATAGAGGAAATCGGCGGTGGAATCCCCAAAGGGAAAAAGTTCAAGGCGGTTCAAACCGGCGGGCCGTCGGGCGGTTGTATGCCTGCCAAGCTTTTGGATTTGCCGGTGGATTATGAGAAACTGACCGAGGTCGGTTCCATGATGGGTTCCGGCGGGATGGTAGTGATGGACGAGGATACCTGCATGGTGGATGTGGCCAAATACTTCCTCAACTTTCTCAAAGACGAATCCTGCGGCAAATGCTTCACCTGCCGGGAAGGGATCATAAGAATGCTGGAGATCGTCACCGATATCACTGAGGGGAAAGGAACCATGGAGGACCTTCAGCTCTTGGAAGAGTTGGCCCGGGCGGTTAAGGACAGTACCATGTGCGGTCTGGGACAAACCTCATCCAATCCGGTCTTAAGCACTTTAAAATACTTCCGCGATGAATACGAGGCTCATGTCAAATACAAAAGATGCCCGGCGGTGGTCTGCAAAAAGATCATCTCCTCTCCCTGCCAGCACGCTTGCCCCATCAATCAGGAAGCATGTGTATATATCGCCTTGATTGCCCGGGGAGAATTCGCCAAAGCGGTGGAGATCATCCGAAAGGACAATCCCCTTCCCTCGGTCTGTGCCCGGGTATGTCATCATCCCTGCGAATTCAAGTGCCGGGCGGGAGAATCGGGTGATCCCATCTCCATCCGGGCCTTAAAGAGATTCGCCTTCGATTATGCTATGGCCAACGGGGTGAACCCTCAGAATAGTTTCCGGAAAACCAGAGAGGAGAAAGTAGCCATCATCGGCTCCGGACCGGCTGGTTTGACCTGTGGGTTTTACCTGGCTCAAAAAGGGTATGAAGCTACGATTTATGAGGCAGCCCCCGTAGCCGGAGGGATGCTGGCATTGGGGATTCCGGAACACCGGCTTCCCAAAAAGATTCTCAATGCCGATATCGAAGCCATAAAGTCGGCAGGAGTAACCATAAAGACCAATCAAACTTTGGGCAAGGATTTCTCCTTAGACGATCTTTTCCGGCAGGGTTATAAGGCGGTGTTCATCGCCACCGGCGCTTATAATAGCTGGAAATTGGGAATTCCGGGTGAGGAAGGGGAAGGGGGGTTGGAATCAATGAAATTTCTGACTTCGGTCAACTTGGGGAAAGAGGTCAAAATCGGCAAAAGAGTAGGGATCATCGGCGGCGGAAACGCTGCGGTCGATTCGGCCCGGGTGGCGAACCGGCTCCCCGGCTGTGAAAAAGTGACCATCATCTATCGGAGAACTAAAACCGAGATGCCCGCTTTCGAAGAAGAGGTGGAGAGCGCTTTAGAGGAGGGGATCGATATCCGTTTCTTAACCGCTCCGGTGAAGGTTCTAAGAGATAACGGTAAACTGACGGGTATAGAATGCATCCGAATGGAAATGGGGGAACCGGACGAAAGCGGGCGCAGACGACCTGTTCCCATTCCCGGATCCGAGTTTAAAATTGAGTTGGATACTTTGATCTCAGCCATAGGAGAGCAGCCGGATATCCCTTTTTTGGCAGACAAATCCGGTATGGAGATTTCGAAGAGAGGGACAATCGTGGTGGATCCGGAAACTTATGCTACCAATAAAGAGGGTGTCTTCGCGGGTGGGGACGTGGTTACTGGTGCCAATACGGTGGTGGAGGCTATGGCAGCAGGAAAGGTTACGGCTGAATCGATTGACAAGTTTTTACGAGGGGAGAGCTTAGCTAGAATCTATGAGGTAACCAAACCATCCATTTTGGTCGAGGCGTTAGAGTTGTCCGAAGAAGAGCTGGCATTCCTGAAACGTCCGGATATGCCTTCGGTCTCGGTTGGAGAAAGATATAAAAGCTTCACAGAGGTGGAATTGGGTTTGGATGAAAAAACAGCTGTGAAAGAGGCCAGACGTTGCTTAAGATGTGAGCTGGAATCTGAAGAAATCGAGTAGACCACAATCACAAAGAGCAAGATAGAGGAAAAAAGATATGTTGACATTAAAGCTAAATGGAGTAGACGTTCAAGCCGAGGAGGGGTGGACCATACTGGAAACAGCCCAGTTCTACGGGCTTCCCATACCCACGTTGTGCCATCATGAAGGATTATCCCCTTACGGGGCATGTCGGCTTTGCTTGGTGGAGATAGGAGTAGGACCAAACGCCAAGTTGGTCTCATCCTGCACCTATCCAGCGGAGGAAGGATTGGTGATACGAACCCATTCCAAAAGAGTGGAAAAAGCCCGCCGGATGGTGGTGGAGCTTCTCTTGGCCACCTGTCCAGATTCAAAAACCATCCAGGATCTGGCTGCTTCCATGGAAGTCCAGAAAACCCGGTTCAAAGTCAGGCATGACGATTGTATCCTGTGCGGGTTATGTGTCCGAATGTGTTCCGAACAGATGTCCGGCATAGCCATCGGTTTCGTCAATCGAGGGGAAACCCGCAAGATCACCACACCTTTTGACATTCGATCCGAGGAGTGCCGACTCTGCGGAGGATGCATGTATATCTGCCCGGCTTGTCAGCTCCGCTGTCAGGGACCGGAAGCTCCGGGTGTGGTTTGCGGCTCTTGCTTGAACGTTTCCCCGGTCTGCTTGGAAGAATATGAGGATGCCTTGTGCTATTTGGATCCCTGTTGTCAGTGTTTGAAGGAGGAGGTTAAAAAGAAATAATCGAAGCTTGCTGATCAAGGGGTAAGGTGCGCAAACCTATAATCAAGTCGAACCAACCCCAGCGTGAACTTCGTTACCGATAAACCAAAGGAAAAATTAGAAAATAGGTAGAATATTCATAACTTGAAAGGAGTAAGTGTATGTCGTTAACCAGACTTAATGCCACTGCCGCCACCTTGACTAAAAACCGAACCGAGGATTCGGTCAGTCGATTTAGCGGAATGTGTGTTACCTGCGTGGATGGATGCATCGGGATGTGCGAGATTGGCAAATCTGCTTACCGGGGAGCAGAGGTGATCTATCCGCAACCCTTCGGGATAATCACCGCCGCCTCTGAGAAGGATTATCCGGTGGATTTATCCCATTTTACCATCATGGGGACTGCCGTGGGAGCCAAGGGGGTAGCGGAGGATTCCAATGTAGCTATCTTCCCCAATGTAAATCTGGAAAGAAGGATTGGGAACGATCCCAAGATCAAATTCAAATTGCCCTTCATCATCCCCGGATTAGGCTCAACCAATGTGGCCAAGAATAACTGGGAAGGCTTAGCCATCGGTGCCGCCTTGTCGGGATTTCCCTTGACCATCGGTGAAAACGTGGTGGGAATGGACGTGGAGTCGGTGATTGAAAATGGAAAGGTGAAGCACGCTCCGGATCTCTCTTGGAGGGTTAAGCTATACAAAGACTGGCAGCAGGATGGCTATGGCGCCATCATCCTTCAGTCCAATGTGGAGGATACGAACCTGGGAGTTTTAGAATATGGACTGTCCAAGTTGAATGTGGATGTGGTTGAGCTCAAATGGGGGCAGGGGGCCAAAGACATTGGAGGAGAAGTAAAACTCAGCAGTTTAGAGAAAGCTCAGCTTCTGAAAAAAAGAGGATATGTAGTTCTGCCCGACCCTCTTGATCCCGCAAACATCGAGGCTTTCAAACAAGGCAGCTTTAAGGAGTTTGAGAGGCATTCCCGAGTTGGAATGGTCACCGAAGAAGGATTTATGAAGAGGGTGAAGGAGCTGAGAGATCTCGGTGCCAAACACGTTTTCCTTAAGACTGGCGCGTATCGTCCAGCGGATTTGGCCAGAGCAATCAAGTTCGCCTCCAAGGCCAAACTCGATTTGTTAACCGTAGACGGTGCCGGTGGTGGAACCGGTATGAGCCCTTGGAGAATGATGAATGAATGGGGAATTCCTTCGGTGGAATTACATTCGCTTCTGTATCAATATGCGGAGAGGTTAGCCAAAAAGGGTGAACATGTCCCAGATATCGCGATAGCGGGTGGGTTCACCTTTGAAGACCAAATCCTGAAGGGATTAGCTTTGGGTGCCCCTTATTTCAAACTGATCGGCATGGCAAGAGGTTTCATCGCGGCTGCGATGGTGGGAAAAACCATAGGCAAGAGGATTAACGAGGGGATGGTACCGGTGTTCATCGAGAGATTCGGCAATACCCCGGAGGAAATCTTCGTCTCCGCTCCGGATTTGAAACGGCAGCTGGGTGAAGCCACCTTCAAAAAGATTCCCACCGGTGCTCTGGGACTATACACTTATGCCCAGAGATTGGCTCAGGGCTTAAGACAGCTCATGTGCGGCAATCGGAAGTTCGCTTTAGAATATATCACCAGAGACGATATTGCTTCTTTGACCAAAGAAGCTTCTGAGATTTCGGGTATTCCCTGGGTGATGGATTTTGAAAAAGAAGAGGTGGAGAAGATCTTGGACGGAAAGAAGTAATAAATTCTTTACAATCTAACTGCAGGAGGAGAGATGAAAAAGATTTTCATCCTCTTAGTTTTATCGATCTTTATCCTCTTTGGGTGCGGCAAAAAGGAGGAAGTGAAAACCGAAAAAGCGGAGGAACAACCAGCACAGGTAACCGAGACCAAAGCACCGGAGACCAAACCCATTTCCCAGGAGCCGATAGTGAGAGACAAAGATCCGATCGTGGTGATGGAGACCAATTACGGCACTATCGAGCTGGAGCTTTTCTGGAAAGAGACGCCCAAGACCGCGGAGAATTTCTTGAGGTTGGTCATCAGCGGATTTTACGATGGGCTCACCTTTCACCGTATCGTGCCCAACTTCGTGATCCAGGGTGGCGATCCATCCGGTGACGGTACCGGCGGTCCGGGTTATTCCATACCTTTCGAGAAGGCCAACACCAAACACCTTCGGGGCTATCTGGGGATGGCGCGCTCGCAGGATCCGAATTCGGCTGGAAGCCAGTTCTACATCTGTCTGCGAGACCTCCCCAACCTGGACAATAACTACGTGGTCTTCGGCAAGGTGAACAAAGGGATGGACGTGGTGGACAAGATTGCTGCAGTAAAAACCGGTCCAGGGGATTTTCCCGTAGAGAAAGTGGTAATGACCAAAGTGTATGAAAAAAAATGATTGACACGGCTAATATAGTATCTTGTAAACCCTCGCAAACCTGCGGGGGTTTTTTATGTAACCTTGTCCGGTGGAACCGGTGCATCTGAAGCTTCTGAAACATCTGAGGTTCATTTTTATTTTTTTCTCACTTTTCCTCCAAGTGATTCAAGGTTTTTGACTTGCGTATAAATTTCGATGCGTAGTTCGTGCAAAATGAAGGTTTAAGGTTCAAGGTTTAAGGTTTAAGGTTCAGAATACAAGGTTCAAGGTTAAAGGTATAAGGTCAAAAAATTAAAATTCAAAAGCAAAATTAAGAGTTATGCATTCTATGAATGCGGTTAGGGGGCAGGTATAATACACTGCCTCTCCCAGACGGGAGCCCGGACGGGGGCACCGTCCGCTCATAAATACCGACACCATCCTTTTCACCATCAAAATTGTAATGAATTTGCTCGTTATGGTAAGAGAGATTACGAGATAGGAACTCGTTGAAAAGGAGCTAAAAGCACCTGACGGATTGAAACATTGAATGTAAGGAGCCTGGGGTTCCTGACCTGCGCTGTTAATGTATGCAAAGCTGGTGAGGTATTTGCTCCACCCACTTTTTTAATACATGGAACAAACGCAGAAACAATATCAAAAAATACCCTTCCTCCGTACAACGAAATATCAATGCTGCTTATAACAAGGCATAAACATAGACACTAAATGCACCCATCTTGAGGTGGCGGACCATTGTGGAAAAGAAAATTCAAAATATACATTGCATCGCCAATATCTATGATGGTATCTCCATTGACATTTCCTACGCAATACGGGTCAGGAGGTGGACCACTATGGTACAGATAATTCAGAAGAAAAATAGCATCACTTACTGTGATCTGATAATCCAAAGTGCAATCACCGGGTGGCGGCGGGTAAGGACGGAATACCTTTACAGCCTCCAAGGCGTTGACCCTGCCATGACCAAGCTTGTTAACCGGATAGCAGTAATTATAATTTCCAGGAATCCCACAAATATTATCTGCGGTGTTTTCCAATGCCGCTCTCACTTGGGCATTGGTTGCCGAATGGTTGCACGACCATACCATAGCTGCCACCCCAGCCACAAAAGGAGCGGAAATTGACGTGCCACCTATGGAATAATAGCAATAGGTCCACCACTTCCCGACACGCCCGGGACTCCAGTTATCCCAAGGTGCACAGATATCCACCCACGTCCCATAATTGGAGTAACTATTTTTGACATCATTGCTATCAGTACCGGCAACCGCGATTACGTTTTCATATGCAGCGGGATAACGAGGTGTCTCTATGCTATTATTCCCAGCAGAAGCTACTAAAAGCAATCCTTCATTCCACGCAGAGTCAATCTCATTATGTAAGTTAGGATAATCTTGATAATAACCCCAGCTCATGCTTATTATCTTTGCTCCGTTATCTATACCATATGCTATTGCAGCAATACTTTCACTAATACCAGAAGCCCGGGCTGCCATAATTTTGCTGAACCAACTTGTTCCTGCTACTGTTCCAGTCCAATTGCTGCATACCTGGGTCGCTTCTTGAGGAGAAATATAATTATTAGTTGATGCTGCGGCAGTTCCCGAAGTATGATCTCCGTGGTCACCACCTGCGGGACCGATTGGTTCACAAGCTGGATTGTTATTGGGGACATAATTGGGATAGTTCCCCGCAAAATTCCACCCTACAAGATCATCTGGATATCCGTTATAATCATCGTCATAACCATTTGAATCTCCGGGATCAAAGACCCATTCGTTTCGAGACGGATCCCATTCAATAGTATGACCATCTTCATCAGCATCTTCCCCATCGGGCCACGGAAGTTTGTTCTGCCACATGTTATGAACCAAATCGGGATGTCCATAATCTATGCAGACGTCTATAATCTCGATATTGATAAATTGAGTACCACTGGTATACCGCCAGGCTTCCGGGCATTTGATTTTCTGAAGACCCCATTGTTTCGGGTAAAATGAATCCACCGGCATAACGTCAAACTGGATTCGGGCATCGGGACATACGGCGAGGAAATGAGGATCATTTGAAAACGCTGATACTACCTGATTGACATCCAGGCTATCCGGGAACTTCAATAGGTAATAACCTTTCACAGCGCTCCATTTTCCCTTATAAATTTTTTCATATGAATAAACCTGAAAGAGAACATTCAGACTGTCAATTGAGGGGATGTTTGTCAAAATTATTCCCATAGCATTTTGTACAGGGGTAATGGGAAGATATTGATGTCTAATGTCGACTATTATTCGCCCAGGAGTTAATTCATCAGCGTTAACAAAAGCGAACAGCCCAAGTAAAAAGGTGAATATCGAAAGTAAAATTAACTTTTTCATTTTCTAAGCCCTCCCTGCTAATTTTGTAAACAGGTTAAATGAGTAAAACTATTTTTGAGTCGCTCGATCAACACTATTGAAGAAATAAACATTCTATTTTAACATCAGCATTTTGTGAGATTCTTGTCTTTCTCCAGCCCTCAAAACATAGAAATAAATCCCGCTTGCCACCTCCTTTCCTGATTTGTTTTTGCCGTCCCAAAGCACCTGATAAGCACCTCTGACCTGCAATTGGTTAACTAATTGTATCACCTCCTTTCCCAAAATATTGTAGACCTTCAGCGAAACGGAAACGGGACGGGAAACATCCAAAGAATAGCGAATAAATGTGTTGGCATTAAACGGATTGGGATAGTTCTGACTTAGACGGAAGCTTAAGTCTTTTTGACGTTCCTGTGTTTCCTTGACCGAGGAAGTGGAAGAAAAGTAATACACTTCGCTGGAGTCTTCCTCTAAGTAGGCACCATGATATTTATACCCAATAAACGCACCATGCCCTCGACCCTCCGAGTCTATCACAAACTTGAATGTGGCTCCCGGCACATCATACAAATTAAACAGCAACAACTCAAGCTCCATCCAAGCATGATTCTTGTTGTTGGTGTAGAATACACTGGAACCACCCAGATCTGCTAGAGACAGATGAATATTATTCCCCGAATCAATGAAATACTCGCGAATGAATCCGCTGTCCGGAGGATAGATTTGAACCACCTGCGGGTTGCTCCAGATGCTTTCCTTGCCCGATTTATAATAGTAAAACTGGTATACTGGTTCGTCCCAAATGCTAGACCCGGTGAACAGATGAATTCTATCCGAAGCGTCAGCCAATAGTTCCCAAGGAGTGTAATAAACAAGTGAAATTTCGGATCTGGGAATGGTATCTGTCACCCAATTCTGACTGTTTAAACTGTCATTTCTGGTATAGTAGCATATATCGTAACCGGTACCGTAGATATTGTTAGCCGTTCCATCTTTCAGAACACATAAAAATGGGCGACCGCTTCTTCCATACCCAACATTAATATTTGGCGAGATCACTTGCTTGAACCATGCCCCGGTTGAATTATTAGCATAGATAACCCGATACCAACTGTAACCTGCAGAATCGTAGTCAAGATGCCAAACAAGATGTACATTGCCTGAACTGTCAAAATCCATTATATAAGAATAATGTTGAGGACTCCACTGCTGATCAGGCAAAGAGTCTATCACAACAAAATCCCAGTTGGGAATGGTGCTATTGGTGTAATGCAAATTAACACCGGTATAGCCGGAGTAGAGTAAGTGAATAACCCCAGTTCTTGTGTCCATCCAGAGTCCAGCTCTCTTATTCATTCCGAAAATGTATGTCGATGTTTTTATCTCCTCTGGCTGGCTCCAGTCGCTGCCTTTCTCCTTGGTAATGTAAAACGTCCGATAGTCATAAACATAACCTGTAAGCGTATCTCTTACACCCTGAAGATAAAACAAATACAGTTTGTCATCCTTATCGATATACAATCTGAGGAGTCTATTTGGCAGGCTGTCGTCCGTTAGCTGTTGTATCTGTGCCCCCTCCCATTGGGCTTTTATACTGGGGCATAAAAGTAGAAATGACGAAAAAAGAATAATGAACGATATCAGTCTCTTCATCTTCCCCTCAAAACATCACATGTTTATTTTTCTTACCCAAAAAGAATCTAAACTATTGTTTTTTTTGTCAACTATTTTTACCCTTTTTTATCACTCAAGAATCAGGCCTGTTCTATTTTATCAAAACTAGCTTGTGTGTTTCTCTATACTCGCTCGCTTTCAGTTCGTAAAAGTAAATCCCGCTTGCCACCTCCTTTCCTTGATTATCTCTTCCATCCCAATTCACCCGATAATTCCCCTTGGCCTGCCTTGCGTTTACTAATTCTTTCACCTCCTCTCCTAGGATATTATAGAGCTTTAGAGTAGTTTGAACGGGTTGCATGGAATTTAACGAATAATGGATGATCGTTGACGAGTTGAAAGGATTGGGGTAATTTTGGGAAAGTTCAAAACAGGAGATATCGTGATCTTCCGAGATGTTGTCAACCGAGCTTAAAGGGGGTCCGTAATAGTAAATTTCATGTGAATCTGCTTGAGCCATAAAATCAGATAGAGTACCGGCGAAGGCACCATGTCCCTTTTCTTCAGAGTCCCATACAAAGGAGAAATCTCCCACAAAATAAGTATGAGAGGTGTCCACTATCTGATAAGGCTCTTTCCAAAATCCTGCCTGTCTGTCTGTTAAGAAAGCTCTGCCTGGATTTATTCCGTATTCCACGTAAGGGACTCCCAGCTTATTTACAAGCAGATGTGTAACATAAGTAATAGAGCCAAAAGTCGCAGTATCCGGGATTAACTCTGGACCTTGCCAGATACTATCTTCCGCCTGTTTGGAATAATAAAAGGTTCGGGAAAGTCCGGGCCATACACAATCTTGAGCTATGCATCCCTGGGTTATCAGATGAACCCTGTCATTCATATCAACTTTAATGGGACCGGCATTATAGTACCACAGTGTTCGGGAAGGCTGGGGAAGAGTATCGGTAATCCAATTTGTATCATTCAAAGTTTCATTTCTTGCATATAATGCAAAGAATTCAGTATCAGAATAGATCTCTCCCTGATAGACAATGTGAGCAGATCCATTTTTCTGCACATCAAAATATGAAGGTAGAGGACCAATATATCCTAACTGGATTACAGGTGATACCTGTTGTTTGACCCATTCTCCTGTTGAATTATTTGCATACATGACTTTATACCAATAGGAACCTTCCGTCCACCAAATATCATTCCACAGAATGTGGACATTCCCAAAATCATCGAATGCCATACTTACCCGGCTATATGTTTCAGATTGTGCCCGGTTTAGTGAATCTATTTTAACCAATTCCCAGTCGGGGTAATTGTTATTAGTATAATAAAGTGTATCATAGTAGGGATATGGCCAATAGAGTATATGAATGATACCAGTATTTGTATCCATCCAAAGTCCACCCTTGTGATTTTGTCCAAAAATGTAGGTTGGGGTATTTATCTCAAACGGAAGGCTCCAGGTGCTTCCCTTTTCCTTAGTTCTATATAATATTCTGTAATTATAAACGAACCCCGTATTGGTATCTCTCACACCTTCTAGATAAAATAAATACAGCTTCTCGCTTTTATCGATATAAAACCCCAACATTTCGTTTGGCAATGTGTCAATAGACAGCCGCTGCACCTGTGCCCCTTCCCACTGGGCTTTTATACAGGGGCATAGAATAGCAAGTAACGAATAGAGAACAAGAAATAGTATTAGTCTCTTCATCTTCCCCTCAAAACAGGATGTATTTGTTTTTCTTAACTAAGTATAATCTAAAACGGTGTATTCTTTTGTCAAGTATTTTTGTAGTTTTTTATCTCTACTAAATCGGTACCTTGTCTATTTAATCAAAACCAGTTTTCGTGTTTCTTCGTACCCACCCGCTCTAAGCTCGTAAAAATAAATTTGGCTTGCCACCTCCTTTCCAGAATTGTTTTTGCCGTCCCAGAGCACTTGATAAGCACCTCTGCTCTGTGCCTGGTTAACCAATTGTGTCACCTCCTTCCCCAGAATATTGTATATCTTCAGCGAAACAAAAATAGGACATGAAACATCCAATGAATAGCGAATGAGCGTGTTAGCATTAAACGGATTGGGGTAGTTCTGAAATAGATGGAAGGTATAGCTTCTGTTCTCTTTTAATGTATCTTTTACTGATGTGGGGTAGGCAAAATAATATACTTCAGTGGAATCGTCTTCCGGTAAGTAACCATAATACTTGTAGTCAATAAAGACTCCATGTCCATGACCCTGGGAATCTATAACAAACTTGAATGTAGCCCTCAGACCAGAGTAAAAATCGGTTAACAAAAGGTTAGGCTCCAGCCATCCTCCATTTTTATTGTTAGTGTAGAATGTTTTAGCTCCTCCTGGTGTTTGGAGAGAGAGGTGAAGGTGGTTTTCCCTATCAACGAAGTATTCCTTTATCAACCCGCTGTCCGGTGGGAACACCTGCACCTCCTCCGGACCGCTCCAGATGCTATCCTTGCCTTGTTTATAATAATAAAATTGGTGGACGGTGTCATCTACCCAGATATCACCCGAAGAGGTGAAGAGGTGAATTCTATCAGAATTGTCAGCTAATAATTCAAGAACCGCATAACGATGTCCATATGCAATTGGTGGTCTGGGGATAGTGTCTGTATGCCAGTTCTGGCTGTTCAAACTGTCGTTTCGAACATAAGGACCATAAATGATATGAGCTGTCCCATCCTTCTGAACACAAAAAATGGGACCTCCACTATTTCCGTATCCCACATTTATATTTGGTGAAACCACCTGCTTGACCCAGGCACCTGTTGAATTATTAGCGTATATCACCCTAAACCAGGTATAACCTGCAGAATCATAGTCTTGGTGCCAAACCACATGCACGTTTCCCAAGCTGTCAAAATCCATAGCATAGGAATAATGCCGGGCACCCCACTGCTGGTCAGGCAAAGAGTCTATCGTAACAAACTCCCAGTTAGGTATGGTGCTGTTGGTGTAATACAAATTAACCCCGGTGTAGCCGGAGTAAAGTATGTGTATGATCGCCGTTCTTGTGTCCATCCACAACCCTGCTTTGCGATTCTGTCCGAAGATGTATGTCGATGTTTGTATCTCCTCCGGCTGGCTCCAGTCCCCTCCTTTCTCCTTAGTGATGTAAAATATTCGATAATCATAAACGAAGCCGGTAATAGTATCTCTTACGCCTTGCGTATAAAACATATAGAGCTTGTCGTTTTCGTCTATGTATAATCCCTTTATTTTATTTGGTAAGTCATCATTGGTGAGCTGTTGTATCTGCGCCCCTTCCCATTGGGCTTGTATATTGGGACACAAAAGTAGAAATGACGAAGCAAGGATAATGAACGATACCAGTCTCTTCATCTTCCCCTCAAAACATGGTGTATTTTTCTATCTTAACCAAATACAACCTACTATTTTGTTTCCTTTTGTCAAGTATTTTTTGTGAGTTTTTATATATTTCGGTTATACACCATTTGAATTATTTATTCGATTATACTGCATAGAGGAGAGTCTTAACTTTCTTGGAGCCCAGCCAACGAATTAATTCCGAATGACGGATACAAATAATGTCCACCTTATACATATTCTCTACTATTTTAGTGGTGAAAAGGACGGCGTCGGTATTTATGAGGGAGGTAATGAAAGAAAAATACAGAGGAACCAATTCCTCTATCAACTGAATGAATAATTTTTAATTTTGAATTCTCTTGTTACAATTTGTAGTTCTGACTCCGGTAAGAAGCGTATGCAATTTATACTAAATCTTCAACAAAAACCCCTAATTGGTTTTTCTGGAGTTGAAAAAAATGAAAAACAACCCTCAGCAAGCCCAGCAAGTCCAGCATGTCCGGTAGTAACGCTCCCCGCCTCACAGGTTCGCAGCATAGGTCTATCCTGAAGTAAAAACGGATCGCATGAATGCGACCCCTACAATTCCCCCACTCTTGCCTTTGGTGGTTTGGCCTTTTGAAGAAGAACCTTTTTAAAATTCTTGACACTTATCCCTAATCTAAATAAATTGATTTCGATTGAATTAACCTCTCATGGAAGAGATGACTATGCATCCCCTTAACAAATCCTTTATTATCGCCTCAGTTTGTTTCGCTTTTTTGACTTTTTGTTTGCTATTTAGTCTGGCTCATCCTCAATCCGTCTCTAAAACCCAAACGGGTGGAGACAAAAACACTAATTCCTTAGGTGATAAGAAATTCCCGATAATCTCTTCGGAAGAAAAGGTCTTTCATACGATAGTCGATGATTTTTTGGTGAATGACGATACCAGTGGGGGGTGCGATCAATCCCAACCAGCCATAGCTAAAACCCCTTCCGGCAATTTCATCATCGTCTGGATGGATTATCGTTACGGAGGTGATGACGAATTTGCCGACATCTTCTTTCAAAGGTACAATTCCTCGGGAACCCCTTTGGGTTCCTATGTCCAGGTGAACGATTTGCCGGATTATGCCGGGCACAGCGATCCGGTTATTGCCGTAAACTGCGCGGGGAGCTTCGTGGTCGTCTGGGTGGATTACCGGAATGGCAGCGACGATCCCGACATCTATGCGCAGAGATTCAATGCAGCCGGAAGTCCCATAGATTCCAATTTCCGGGTTAACGACGACGGCACCGGGAACCGGCAGACCGAGCCTGCCGTGACCATGGATTGCTTGGGTGATTTCGTGATTACCTGGAGAGATGATCGCTATTTTTCCATCTACGGGTCGGAGATATACGCTCAAAGATATTACTCCACCGGAGCGGCTTTCGGATATAATTTCTACGTGAACGACGACGTGGGGAATAACGATCAGGACCACCCCGACATTGCAGCAGACAGCATAGGCAATTTCGTCATCACCTGGGAGGATAAACGCCTGTATTCCACTTTCCGGAGGGAGATTTTTGCCCAGAGATATAATTACACCGGCACGTTGCTTGGTGGGAATTTCCCGGTAAATAACGACATGGACACAGCCGACCAAAAAGATCCGGCCGTGGCAGCGGATGCCCTGGGCAATTTCGTCATCACCTGGGAGGATGGGCGGAACTGGGGCCGGGACATCTATGCCCAGAGGTATACGTTTGCCGGGAGCACCTTGGGCTCCAACTTCCGGGTAGACGATGCCTCCCCCTCGGATCAGTCCGAGCCGGACGTTGCCAGGGACTATTCGGGAAGATTTGCCGTCTGCTGGAGGGATGATTACTACGGAATAGAGGGAGATATCTTCCTGCAGAGATTCGATTCCTCCGGCGTAAAGGTCGGATCCATTATCAGAACAAACGTTGATGCTCACGGAATGGTTCAAAGAGTCCCGTCGGTTGCTATGGATAGCTTGGGAACCATGGTGCTGGCTTGGGAAGATTATCGCAATGCGGGGAATTTGGACTTTTTGGCGGACATTTATGCTCAGAGACTTAGCTGGACGGGCTCTTTTTTAGGTTTGAATTTCAAAGTTAACACCGATACCGCATCGGCATATCAGTTCTCTCCGGTGGTGACGACTGACGGAGACAACGATTTCGTCGTCACCTGGGAGGATTGGCGCAATAATTCTACCGGAAAGGATGTTTATGCTGCTGCATTCAACTCCTCCGGTACCGCTTTGGGTTCCAACTTCAAGGTCAGCACCTATGCAAATGATGGAGAGGAGACTTCGCCGGATATTGCTATGAATCGCCACAGCAACTTCGTCATCGCCTGGAACGTTCTTTTCGGGGGTTACTCCGGCGGAGACTACGATATCTATGCCCAACGCTTCACCTTTCCCAACCTCCCTTCCGATTCCAGTTTTAGGGTGAACGACGACGGGGGAGGCGATTATCAATTCTCTCCGGCAGTGGCTATGGACAGTGCCGGCGGGTTCGTCATCGTGTGGCTGGATAATCGCTCCGGCTACGTTTGGGACATCTTCGCCCAGAGGTATAGCCCTTCAGGTTCGGCTTTGGGTTCCAATTTTGAGGTCACCTCGGATCCGCCCAATGCCGTCCAGAATTGGCCCAAGGTGGCGATGAGCGCCTCCGGCAGTTTTGTGGTCGCCTGGGAGGATGACCGGGACGGGGACGAGGATATCTATGCGCAGAGATACAGCGGATCGGGGGTGGCTCAGGATTCCAACTTCAAGGTGAATAACCCTTCAGCCGGTGGGAGCCAGAAGAAACCGGATGTGGCTGTGGATTATACAGGTAATTTCGTGATAGTCTGGCAGGATGAGCGGAGTTATTCCACTTTTGGAACGGAGATCTACACCCGGAGATACGACTACTCGGGTAATCCGCTGGAGGAGGACTTCTGGGTGAACGACGATGGCGGTAATGCGGAGCAATCGAATCCGCAAGTGGCTATGGACAGTGCGGGCAATTTCGTCGTAACCTGGCAGGATTACCGGAACGACCAATTCAATTATGATGTCTACGCCCAGAGATTCGACTCCAACGGGAATCGGATAGGAGGCAATTACCCGGTTACCAACCCCGGTTTCCGGAATTTCGGGCAGGAGATGCCCACCGCTGCAGTCACCCCCTCCGATATCTTCTTCGCCTGGCAGGACAACCGCAGAGCCAAAGGATGGGATATTTACGCCAAGGTGGTGGGGTGGGATTGGAGCGTGGTGGAGGAGGAACCGGAAGACAATCTACCGATTTCCTTTGGACTATCTCAGAATTATCCCAATCCATTTAACCCTTCCACCATTATTACGTTCAAGGTTCAAGGTTCAAGGTTCAAAGTTCCCGGCCGCACTACCCTCAAGATCTATAATATATTGGGGGAGACGGTGAAAATTCTGGTGGATGAGTTTAAATGTGAAGGAAGCTACACGATCACCTGGGATGGAAAAAACGAGAAAGGGGAAGAGGTGGCCAGCGGGATTTACTTCTACCGGCTGAAATCGGGTGAGTTCAGCGAATCCAAGAAAATGCTTTTGTTGAGGTAGTTTATTCCAATTTTCATTACTCCCCCAATTATATAATTTCTGCAAGAATGGGTATTGTAGGGACAACTCATAAGTTGTCCTTACTGTTTTAAGGATAAAATGATGGTGAGGATGAAATCAAAAAATACCCCGATCCCGTTTTTGACGGGATCGGGGCTATATGATGCACCCCCTTAGTTCGGTTCATTGTTCACAGTTCATGGTTCATGGTATAATCCATCTCCTACAAAGAAAAGCGGCGGTCGGCGGACTTGTCCTGAGCGAAGTCGAAGGACGATCGACCGCGGACGGTCTTAGCATGGTGCCGGACCGGATTTAAACAGGTAATTGAGCAGATAGATAATATCCGATACATTAATGGTCCCGTCGCAATTCAGATCCCCGGAATCGTAGGGGATGGGATCAGGTCCATGCGCATATAAGTTGCTGATCAGATATATCACGTCACCCACATCCACCAACCCGTCATGGTTGGCATCTCCGCGGAGGAAAGGGCCCTCGCCAACAATTATATAGAGTTGCTGGGTATCGGTCTTTACAGGATTGGTTGAATCGGTAACCTTGATGGTGAAGTCAAAGCTGTCCTGAACCGCGGGAACGCCGGAGATCACTCCGGTTAGGGAATCCAGCTGGAGACCGTCGGGCAAATTCCCGCTGTCCAATTTCCACTTGTACGTTGGGGTGCCTCCCTTGGCCAATAAGGTCTCCGCATAAGCGGAAAATTGAGAGGCAGCCAAAAGATCGGTGGTGACTATGTTCATCCCGTAAGTGGTGGAATTGACCGTTCTTAGAATCCAGACATTCGGGTCCAAATTCACGCTGACGTTGGTTCCGGGTACCCGTACCTTGAAATCCTTGTGGCGCGGATCGTTGAACCCGACCGCGATGGTATCTTTGGTAGAGGAGGTCACCCGCAGGTCGATCGGCATGGTGAAAAAAGTGGGGTTGGAGGTCTGGGTCTGGTCGATGTGGATATACACGTCGGTGGCTGACCCTCCGCTGGCTGGTTCGGTCATAAAGGAATACCGGTATTTGGGATAATAAGTCCCGTAGATCCATTCCTGGAAGAAATAGTTAAGGTCCATGCCGGAAGTGGCTTCACATATTCCCTGGAAATCCTCGGTCTCCGCCACACCGTTGGCATAGCGGGGGTCGGAATAATAATTCCTTAAGATCTGGAAGGAAGTGGAATCTCCCACGATGTGTCTCAGCATGTGTAATACCTGAGCGCCTTTATCGTATACTATGGAGCCGAAGATGCCCCAGGCGTCGGTGGTATCCTGGATGAAGATGCTCCCCCCGCTCCAGAATTGCATGCTATTCATGTAGGAATGATAGCTGCTCGATCCACCATTGTGTTCCGCCCACAGGGCTTCGCAATAGGAGGCAAATCCCTCGTTCAGCCAGATATGGTGCCAGTTGTGGCAGGTGATATAGTCTCCCCACCACTGGTGAGCCAGCTCATGGGCGATCACCCAGTCAGAGTACCAATTATAAAGAATGCTGGTACAGGTTTGATGCTCCATGGCACCGCCCCAGGTGAAATGCGCCATACCGTATTTCTCCTGGATCCAGGGATATTCACCGAAGGTTTCAGCAAAATATCGGATCATGGATGGGGTTACCGGATAGGTGGATTGAGCCTGAGATAGATATTCCGGATATACGTAGTAATTCACCGGGATGGAATCTCCGGAAAGAGTATGATACCAGTTGGAGAAGATGGAATAATTGGTAGCTGCCAGCATCACCAGATAGGTGGTTATGGGGTATCTCTCGTGCCACTTGTAGGTTTTGGTGGAGCCGTTGTTGACTATCTCTCTCAAAAGTCCGTTGGACGCCACGTACAGGTCCGAGCGGACGGTTATATTGATGTCGACAGAATCCGCCTTATCCCGCGGAAGGTCCTTACAGGGCCACCAGGCCTGGGCAAAATAGGGTTCACTCAAGGTACTGATAACCGGTACCGAGGGGCTACCGTGGCTGCTCCAATCGAACGACTGTAGTCCCCCCTCCAGAGGATGGCCATGATAATAAACCGTCACCCCGAAGGACTGACCGATATTATAGGTACCATTCAGATATATGCGGATCAGGTTGCTGCTCCAGTTGAAGGACACCAAAGCGTTGTTGCTTTTACACGAATCCACGTACATTTGGGCGTTGTCAAAGAAATTAAGCTCCACCACGTTGAAGCCGTTTATCAGCGCCGTACCGTACAGATAGACCGAACCCGATATTATTTGGGTGGCTTCATTCAAGCTCAGATCCAGGCGGTAGTACCGGGCATCGAAATCGCTTTGACTCTTGGTCTCCTTTAAGGGGAAGGCTATCCCCAGCTTGCGGATTTCGTTCAATCTCTGTTGCTTCATGGCCGCTTCCATCTGGTGGAACTGGCTGGGGGTGGTGTTCTGATCGGTGTAGATCGCTTCCTTTTGGGGAGCATTCAGATTTTGGGCAAGGACATTGTCACCTCTGAGCAAAAAAGGAGACAGAAAAAGTCCCAAAAGAAGAACAAATAGAAAACGTTTCACTTAAAACCTCCTTAGAAATTTGAATTGTTAACCACAGGTAAAACAGCCGAATAAAAAAGCTAAACCCAATTTGCGCTTATGAGTTCAGCTTAATTGTAATCTAATACAAATTCCGCTTTTGTCAACGATTTTATTGCGTTTTCCGCTAATCGTATCTCTTTTCCTTAATCGCATCATCAAAAATAGAATACGATTGACTTCGACATAATAATCAATTAAATTATCTAAGGGTGTAGAAAAACCATGAAAATAGGTAGAACTTGAGATATTTGCGAATGATCCGAAACAGAAATATTCGCTTTCTTTGCGCTGGGCTTTTTCTTCTGTTAACTCCTTCAGCCGCATATTCGGGAATTGGGATTCGAACGGATTTAACTTTGGTATCAAGATACATCTGGAGAGGATTCGATACCATATCCGATAACCATCCTGCCATCCAACCATCTTCTACATTAAATTTCGGTAAAAGCGGCTTTGGGCTTAACCTTTGGTCAGCGATTGCCTTAACGGATACCGACTTTATCGAGCTGGATTTGATCGCAGGCTATGATAAAACCTTCTCCGACAAGTTAACCTTATCCGCCGGGGTGGGTTATTTCACCTTCCCCAGTCTGCCCCGCTGGCCCGATAAGAATTCCACCACCCCTGAAGCATATATGGGGATAACCGCTTGCTCTTTTCCGTTTTCACCCGCTCTAACTTTCTATTATGATTTCAATCTGGGGGATGGTTTTTATGGCACTTTCTCCTTAAACCAGAATCTTCCCGTAAGAGGTAAAATCCTTTGCCCCTCTTTTGCAGTCGGTTATACTGCTCAATATCGCAAAATTGGAGTCGATCGGGGCATATCGGACGTATGTTTGGGGCTCTCCATGGATTTTTATACCAAAGGAATGACGCTGACACCCTGCATTAATTACGTTTTTGTGCCTAATCATACTATAAACAGTGAAGACGAGTTTTGGGTGGGATTGACTCTTAGTTGGACAACGGGTGGGTCAGCTGATTAAAGCAGGATGAAATATCTGCGATCCGCTTTTCGTCGCTTACAGAAATTTAGAGCTTTTGCAGCGGACAGCGGACGATGGACGGCGGACGGAACACACAAAAATTGGATTATTACTGATTAATGAGTAATCATTTCACAAATTACGAAGAAGCACTCTCCTATCTTTACAACCTGGAGCGCTTTGGGATCAAGTTAGACTTAACGAACATCACCGCCCTAATGAGCCACCTGGGAAATCCTCATTTGAAATTCCCCTCTGTTCATATTGCCGGAACCAACGGAAAAGGCTCAGTCGCCGCCATGCTTCATTCCATTCTGAGCGAAGCCGGATACAGAACTGCCCTGTATACCTCCCCTCATCTGGTGGATTTTAGGGAAAGGATAAAAATCGGATATGATTTTATAGAAAAAGAATTCATATTCGATTTCATCCAGAATTTAAAGTATGAGATCGACCAAAACAGTTACACTTTCTTTGAGGTGACCACTGCTTTGGCATTCAAGTATTTTGCGGAGAAGAAAGTCGATGTGGCAGTCATCGAGACCGGTATGGGAGGCCGGCTGGATGCCACCAATTTGATTACTCCTTTGGTTTCCATAATTACCAGCATCGGTTTGGAGCACACCGAACACCTGGGTAATACCATCCCTCAGATAGCCGGTGAAAAAGCGGGGATTATCAAAGCCGGTGTTCCTACCATTACCGGAGTAAGTCAACCAGAAGCTCTGGATGTGATTAAGTCTGTTTGTGCGGAGAGAGATTCCGAGCTGAATGTGGTTCAGGCGAAATCAAGCTTTTCAATTTTAGTATCTTCAATATTCGGATCGAAATTCAATTTTTCGTCCGAATCTGATAAATACCAGGCGTTGGAATTGAATCTGGCAGGAGAACATCAGGTTCTGAATGCGGCGATCTGTTTAAATGCTATTGGTAAGTTGAAACAAATAGGCTGGAAAATTGATGAACAAGCGATCAGAAATGGCTTGAAAAAAGTCAATTGGCGGGGGCGACTAGAAATATTCAGGGAAGAACCGATGGTTGTATTAGATGTTGCCCACAATCCGGCTGGAATAAAGACTTTGATTAATACTTTGGATCAGTTTTTCCCCGAGAAGAAGGTCATTTTCATATTCGGCGTGATGGAAGACAAAGATTATGGCACCATGTTGAAGGAAATATCCCGGAGAGCTAAATTCGTTGTTCTCACCAAGCCCGATTATAAAAGATCAGCTGATCCGGTAGCACTGGAACCAACTTTGAAAATGTTAGATACCCCTTACGAGGTCCTTCCCCTTATCAACCAAGCCTATCTTTTTGCCCTCAAGAATGCCAAACCCGCCGACATCATCTGCATCACTGGCTCGCATTTCACGGTAGGGGAGTTTTTGAGTTTGTAGTTGGATTACGATACTACCTGAAATTATCTTAGTGCAAGTTTAGGTTGACAAAGCATCCATTGAAACATATACTTCTTTTATACATTGGATGATCTTTTTCCCTCTCAGGGATGAACCATTCGATTCACCCCGTAGGAGTCAAAATGAAATTCATAGCCGATTTTCACGTGCATTCCAAATACAGCCGAGCCACCTCCAAGGATATGGACGTGGAGAACATGGCTCGCTGGGCGAATTTAAAAGGGGTAGGCTTGCTCGGGACCGGAGACTGGACCCATCCTTTCTATTTTACCGAGCTGAAACAGAAATTACAACCTCTGGGTAACGGGCTTTTCACCTTGAAGAAAGAGTACAAAAAATCGGTCGGAAACGGTCAAACCAGCGAGATCTATTTTATGCTCACCACCGAGGTGAGTAACATGTTTCAGCAAGGGGGGGGCTCCAGAAGGATCCACACCATGATCTTTGCCCCCAGTTTTGAAATAGTGGAAAAAATCAATGAAGAGCTCCGTCAATTTGGGAAGTTAGGCTCGGACGGTCGGCCGATCTTCGGATTCCCCGCCAAGGAATTGGTGGAGATCATCACCGACATCTCCGACGAATGTTTCATCGTGCCCGCGCACGCCTGGACCCCCTGGTTCTCGGTATTCGGCGCCAACTCCGGCTTCGATTCCATCGAGGAGTGTTACGAGGAGCAAACCAGGCATATATCGTGTATCGAAACCGGCTTGTCCTCCGATCCGAAGATGAACTGGCGCTGGTCCAAGCTGGACAAGATAACCTTGATCTCCAACTCGGATGCCCACTCCCCCAATCGCATCGGCAGGGAGGCGAACGTGTTCGACTGCGAGATGAGCTTTAAGGAGATCGTAAAAGCGATCAAAACAAAAGATAAAAGCAAATTCCTCTCCACTATCGAATTCTTTCCGGAGGAAGGGAAATACCACTACGACGGTCACCGGAGCTGCAACATCCTCTTCTCTCCGGCAGAATCGAGAAAAAATAAGAGTATCTGTCCGGTTTGCGGAAGGAAATTGACCATCGGGGTTATGAACCGGGTGGAATGCCTGGCAGACCGCCCGGACGGATTCGTTCCCCCAGGGGCTATCCCCTATAAGAACATGATCCCCCTGATTGAGATAATCGCAGAAGCTTTGAATCTGGGGACGGAGACCAAAGGGGTGGAGAATGAATACATGCGGCTCGTTGCTACCTATGGCTCGGAATTTCGGATACTGCTCGATCTTCCTTTAGGGGAGTTGGAGAAGAATACCCCACCCAAGGTACTTGAAGGAATCAAGAGAGTGAGAGAAGGAGATTTGAAAATTATCCCCGGTTATGACGGGGTTTACGGGAAAATACAGATATTCGCGGAAAAGGAGAAGGTGGAGACGAAGCAGTTGGGGTTGTTTTAATAACCTTGATTCTTTTGTAACAACGAAATTGAACAACTAATATTTTTCATATGTCAGATAAAATTAGCACCGTCCAAAATCTTAAAAAATGCAAAGAACCAAAACTTATTCCTTTTTACTATAACCCCGAAAAGAAGATAAAGCTTTTTCACGGAGATGCACTTGCAATATTAAAGAAGATCCCGGATGATTGCATAGATATGATTTTCGCTGATCCTCCTTATTTTGGGAATCAATCTGGATTGATTATAAAGCGTAATGATAATCATGCTGAGACCTTTGATACTCAGAAAGCGCAATGGGCTTACTCAAAATCCCTTCGATATCAATTTGAGTTTCATCATACCTGGCTTAGAGAGGCACAGCGGGTTCTGAAAGAAGGTTCTACTGTTTGGGTTACCGGAACTTATCATAGTATTGGGGTAGTGAATGTTGTACTCCATGATTTAGGATTCAAGATACTTAATGATATAATTCTCCACAAAAGGAATGCCCCACCAAACTTCAAGGGTTCATGTTTCAGAGCAGTTACTGAAACAATGTTATGGGCAAAGAAGAATCCTAATGGAAGGACTAGATTTAATTATCAATATATGAAGGAGCTAAATGGTGGGGTACAAATGAAGAATATCTGGGAGTATTGGGCTGAGAAAAATCCTTTTCGCCACCCTGCTACAAAACAACAAATAGTGTTAGAATATGCAATATTGGCTGGAAGCAATGAGAGAGATACGATCCTTGATCCTTTTGCTGGTTCTGGTACTACCGGATTTGTAGCTCATGGTCTCAGCAGGAAATGTATTATGATAGAAATAGATCCTAACTATTGCCAGCTTATCAAAGACCGAATTGAGGGTAAATATGGAGAATTCAGAAGAAAGACAAAAGTTAAAAGAGAAGTTTAGAAACGAACTTATTGAGCATGTAGACTTGTTTAATGATGCAATTTCTACAGGGGCAGGAGATTGGGTAGTCAAAGGATTTATTGACATTGCCAAGAACATTTACACGATATCTGTTGATACAAAAGTTGTTTCTAAAATAATGGAATTGCTTCTTTTTCCGAAAATTTGTCTGTTCGCTCAGGATAATGGTTACAAAATGGTGCTTTGTAAAGAACAGAATTTTTACCCTGATATTACATTTTTAGATAATAAAAACAACAAGTTTGCAGTTGATTTAAAAAGTACTTATCGAAAGAATGAAAAAGAAGTAAATGGTATGACATTAGGAGCTTTTACTGGATATTTTCGTGACAGAAAGAGCAATAAGAATATTACTTTCCCTTACGATGAATATGTTGGTCATTTTGTACTAGGTGTAATCTATTCCAGAACGGATAAGAATTTGGATGAAAGAAAGATATACAAGTTAGATGATCTGCTAAACATCACGTCTGTCGTCAGGGATTTTAAATTCTTTGTTCAGGAGAAATATCGGATTGCCCTTGACCGGCCAGGGAGTGGTAATACAAAGAATATTGGTTCGGTTATAAAGATTAGCGAGTTAATTCAGGGGAAAGGACCATTCGAAAAACTAGGAGAATCGATTTTTGATGACTACTGGATGTATTACCTCACAAAGGATATGGCAAAGGCCGTTGATCTCAGGGTATCGCCATACAAAAATCTAAGAGAATATCTTGAATATAAAAGACTAAAGAAATGAAAAAGACCCTTATCAACAAACAACAAACAACTTTTCTAGACTGCAAACCGACATTTCCTTCTACAAGATTTCAAGGAAGCAAACTAAAAATTGTGGATTGGATTTGGGATACAATCAAACTTGTGAATTTTGATACAGTTCTTGATGCTTTTGGTGGCACTGGATGTGTCGGTTATATGCTTAAGGGAAGGACCAAAAAGGTTACATATAATGACCTATTGAAATTCAATTGGTATATCGGCTTGGCTTTGATAGAAAACGACAGTGTGAGACTCACAGATAATGATATTGCTTTTATTCTTACAAAACATGATACAGTCAAATATCCATCGTTCATTTATGATACTTTCAAAGGTATTTACTTTACTGATGAGGAAAACCAATGGATTGATATGGTTGCAAACAATATTAGCCTGCTTGATAACATTTATAAGAAGTCCCTCGCTTATTTTGCTCTTTTTCAATCATGTATCATTAAACGACCTTTTAATCTTTTCCATAGAAAAAATTTATATTTAAGGTTTTCTGAAGTAGAAAGGAATTTTGGGAATAAAGTTACCTGGGATACAAGCTTCGAAGGCCATTTTAAAAAGTTCATTTACGAGGCGAATTGTGCAGTTTTTTCTAATGGACTGCATAACAAGGCTTTAAATTTGGATGTATTTGATGTCGATGGAAATTTCGATTTAGTTTATATTGATACTCCTTATATCTCTAAAAAGGGAGTTGGTGTTGATTATTTTGATTTTTATCATTTCTTGGAAGGATTAGTTAATTACACAAAATGGAACGATTTGATTGACTATGAGACAAAACACAGACGGTTGAAGGGAAATGGTACTGTTTGGACTGATAAAAAACAGATTCATACAGCTTTTGATAGATTATTTAAGAAATTTGATAAAAGTATCTTGGTAGTCTCTTACAGATCAGATGGAATTCCCTCAATTACTGAACTACGAAATCTGTTGCAAAGATATAAACCAGATGTAGAAGAAGTTAGGTGGGGGAATTATAAGTATGTTCTAAGTAATAATCATTCTGAAGAAGTATTATTGATTGCTAGATAAATTTGTTTGTATGCAGGAGTAGCCGGGGAGTCTTTCGGGAAACTCGACCTACAGGTCAACTCGTTAGCAAAAGTTGAATGAACTACTTTCGATTTTGGTAAAAGTACTTGTTTGCTTGTCAACTTGATATATACTTTTTTACGACCATTTACTCGATAATCTTATGATTAAGTGATATAGCGAAATCATATAGTGAGATGTTTATCATTATGTTGTATTTTTCGAAGGAGGTTTTATGCTTAGATTTGTTGTTCGCCTTATTAGCGTTGTGCTATTTATGGCCACTTTGAGTTGCGGTAGTAGCAAGTGTCTTGTTCGCTCAGACCCACCCGGAGCTTACGTTAGTGTTGATAGGGAGTATCGATGTAATACACCGTGCGAGATCGAACTGAAAAAAGAGAAGTCATCCTGGTGGATCGTTGGGGGATTGGTTGGGGTGACGGCTGGTGAGTTAGCCGCAGGTGACAAGAAGGCTACTATAGCAGTATCGAAACAGGGCTACGTTACGGAGATAGCGCAGGTAGAACGAAAGGTAAAGCAACTTTATTTTGTCTTACAGCCGGTGCTTTCAGATGAGACTCAAGTTCCAGGTCCATCTCAGCAACAGTAGCAACAACAGACGAGTCCACAGCAAATGATGGGTCCAACGATAGTAGTTCCGGGGCAACCGCCTGCTTCTTCAGGGGCTGAGCAAAAAAAAGAATATGGTACTGTTTCTTTTGAATCGGAACCGACTGGTGCAGAACTGCTCCTGGACAACGGGCTTATTGGCAATACACCTCTCTCAAACGTGAAGTTACCGTCGGGCAGTCACAGCATAACCATCACTCTTCCCGGATATAAACCGTGGGTTAGACAAATTACTATTCTCCCTGATTGTCAGCAGAATATTAAAGCTAAACTGGAGCAGTGAAACAGAGTGAATCTTGGACCATTTGGTTGTTATAAATTGTGATTGCCAAATATAAGTGAATTATCCATAACTAAACTAAGTTCATAATTATCGGATACCTTTAGGGAGCTCAACCTACGATTATAAACAATTTTGATTTTTGAATTGTATTTTAGAACTTTTCGCTTTAAATTTTGGATTGAAAGACAGATAATTCCCCCGCCTGTGGCGGGATCAGCATGACACATAAGTACAAATGAGGAAATAATTCTATGGCAATGGAAAGAGAAAAGATAGTTCCGGTATACATCGAGGAGGAGATGAAATCCTCCTACATCGACTACTCCATGTCGGTGATCACCGCCAGAGCTTTGCCGGATGTTAGAGACGGCTTGAAGCCATCCAACCGGCGGATTCTGGTGGCGATGAACGATCTGAACTTATCCCCCGGCCGCCCGCACCGTAAGTGCGCCAAGATCGCCGGTGATACCTCGGGAAATTATCATCCCCACGGCGAGCAGGTGGTCTACCCTACCCTGGTGCGAATGGGACAAGACTTCAACATGCGCTATATGCTGGTCGATGGTCAGGGAAACTTCGGCTCCGTCGACGGCGATGCTCCCGCGGCGATGAGATACACCGAGGCAAGACTGTCTCATGTAGCAATGGAGATGTTGGAGGATCTGGATAAGGAGACGGTCAAATTCATCCCCAACTATGATGACACCAGGCAGGAGCCAACAGTTCTTCCCAGCAAGTTTCCCAATCTGATTTGCAACGGCGCTTCCGGCATTGCAGTCGGGATGGCGACCAATATCCCCACCCAGAATTTAGGCGAGGTGGTGGATGCGCTGGTAGCTCTGATCAACGATCCTGAATTGGGGGATGACGAGATTTTGGACTACATCCAGGGTCCGGATTTTCCCACCGGGGGGATCATTCAGGGGAAACATGGGATCGTGGAGGCATACAAAACCGGAAGGGGGAAGGTGATCATCCGCGCGAAAGCCAATATCGAAAGGCAGAAAAGCGGCAAGGAGAGCATCGTGATTACCGAGATACCGTACCAGGTCAACAAGACCAATCTGCTTCTAAGGATTGCAGAGCTGGTGCGGGACAAGTCCATCGAGGGTATCTCGGATCTACGAGACGAATCGGACCGGGATGGAATGAGGATTGTGGTGGAGCTAAAAAGGGATGCTCAGGCGGAGGTAGCCTTAAATCAGTTGTTCAAACACACTCAGATGCAGACCACCTTTGGGGTGATCATGCTGGCTTTGGTGGACGGTGCCCCCAAGGTACTGACGCTTAAAGAGATGCTCGCGTTCTTTGTTGAACACCGGCACAATGTGGTCACTAAAAGAACCCAGTTTGAGCTGAAAAAAGCGGAGCAGAGAGCCCATATCCTGGAAGGTTTGAAGATTGCATTAGACAATATAGATGCGGTGATAAAGCTGATCCGCTCATCCAAGACCCCGGACGAAGCCAGGAAAGGCTTGATGGAGAAGTTCAAGCTCTCGGAGATTCAGGCACAGGCGATACTGGACATGCGGCTGCAGAGGCTTACCGGCCTGGAGAGGGAGAAAATCGAGCAGGAATACCTGGAAGTGATACAATTGATCGAGAAGCTCAAAGGAATTTTGGCCAGCAAGGTCCTGCGGATGAACATAATCAAAGAGGAGCTATTAGAGCTGAAGAAAAAATACGGGGATGAGCGGAGAACCGAGATCAGAGAGGAGGAAGAGGAGGAGTTCACCGTCGAGGATCTGATTGCCGAGGAGGACATGGTGATCACCATCACCCATACCGGATATATCAAGAGACTGAGCGTTACTTCATACCGCAGACAGGGTCGGGGCGGAAGAGGGGTGATCGGGATCGAGACCAAAGAGGAGGATTTCGTCGAGCATCTATTCATCGCCTCCACTCATAACTATATCCTCTTCTTCACCTCCAAAGGCAGGTGCCACTGGCTCAAGGTACACGAGATTCCCGTAGGCGGCAGATTAGCCAAGGGTAAACCTATCATAAACATGTTGGAGTTGGGCGAAGAAGAGAAAGTGGCTGCTTTTGTGCCGGTGAGGGAATTCGATGACAAACACTTTGTGGTGATGGCCACCCAGAACGGGATCATCAAAAAAACTTTATTGTCTGCCTTCAGCAATCCGCGAAAAGGCGGAATCAACGCCATGAACGTCCCGGAGGATGATAATTTAATCGAAGTTTGGCTCACCGACGGAACTTACGATATAATTCTGGGTACCAGAGAAGGGCAGGCAATAAGATTCCCTGAGGGTAAGGTTCGGGATATGGGAAGAACGGCTTATGGGGTGAAAGGGATAACTTTGAAGAAGAAAGACCGGGTGGTAGGGATGGTGGTGGTCAAGCGGGATACTACTCTCCTTTCGGTGACGGAAAATGGTTTCGGCAAAAGAACCGCGATATCCGATTACCGGGTGACCAACCGGGGCGGTAAGGGGATCATCAACATCAAAACCACGGAGAGGAACGGCAAGGTAATTGCCATAAAAGAGGTGGTGACCGATGACGAGTTGATGCTCATCACCCAGAAGGGGATCATCATCCGACAGCCGGTCGTCCAGATCAAGGTGATTGGACGAGCCACCCAGGGGGTGAAATTGATCAACCTGGATTCCGGCGACAAGGTGGTGGACGTGGCGCGGGTGGTGAAAAGCGAAGGGGAGGATGGTAAGAACCAGACCGAGACGGGGACTGAGACAGAGAGCTGAGATACGAGATTTGAGTTGGATGAAAATCCTCTCTCCCCTTGGTATGTACCCATATGGTTCATACCTTGGGGGAGATGCGTAAGTTGTAGGTCCGAAATGTCCTTTAGGACATTCGGACAAAAATCTAACATGCAAGGTATCAGAATAACCATACTTATCCTCCTTTTTATTCTGGTCGTTCGTTTGCTTTTAATGGGTTGGCAGAAAGTAGCGGTCACTCGCACCGGTGAGAAATTCAAATTTCTTTTAACCAAATCCCCGTTTTCCACCGACGTCACCTGGCGGGACGTGAGATATTCCCTTCTGGTGGTGATCGATTCGATTATTTCCATTATAGTATTGGTCTGGTTAGTGGAAGAGCTGTTTTGAACTCACCCCCGATCTTCCGCTCTTAGAAAGAGAGTGGGGATAAAGGGGGAGAGGTAAAAAGAGACCAATGCAAAGGAAATAGGGCGGGATAAATTCCCGCCCCTATGTTTATGGAATACTCCGCAGAGGTGTGAAACCTCTGCTACGCGGATGGGTTTTCGTTGGATGAAAACATACAAAGAGAGCAAGAGATCGGGGCTGAGTTTATTTGTCTCCTTCTCTTTACATTCAATATCAAAACAGTTATATTTTTTGCATGTCAAAGGAGAGCAAAGGTAATCTTTCTTCCCTTGAGGATACGATAGCTGCCATCTCCACCCCTTTGGGTGAGGGGGGTATCGGGATTGTCCGCCTTTCGGGCAGAGATGCAATCAAAATTGCCGATAAAATCTTCAAAGGTGAAAAATCGGTCAGCCAGATACCTTCTCACCGGGTCACTTACGGGGAGATAGCCGATCCCCTGACTGGGGAGATCGTCGATGAGGTTCTTCTCACTGTTTATCAATCACCCAAAAGCTACACTGCAGAGGATTTAGTGGAGATAAGCTGTCACGGCGGGCAACTTGTTGTGACAAAAGTCCTCGAACAAGCGCTAAAATATGGAGCGCGTTTAGCCGAGCCGGGGGAATTCACCCTGCGAGCTTTCATTAATGGCCGTATCGACCTCTCTCAGGCAGAAGCTGTGGCAGAGGTGATCCGCGCCAAGACAGATTTAGGACTGAGACTTGGACTGAGACACTTAAAAGGCGATCTTTCCGAAAAGATCAACTCATATCGAGACAGGTTGATCGACCTTTTAGCCCGATTGGAGGTGGAGATCGATTTTTCCGAAGAGGACGTTGAGCCGCTGGATAGAGAAAAGACAATTGAAGAGCTGCAGTCGATTCGAGAGGAGATAGGGGATTTGCTTTCCACATACAATGAGGGAAAAATCCTGCGAGAGGGTTTGAATGTCGTCATCATCGGCAAGCCGAATGTGGGTAAATCGAGCCTGCTTAATGCTCTTTTGAAAGAAGACCGGGCGATAGTAACTTCAATCCCCGGAACCACCAGGGACACAATCTCGGAATTTGCCAATTTCAAAGGAATTTCGGTGCGATTGGTGGATACTGCAGGCTACCGGATTTCCAAAGATGTGATCGAATTAGAGGGGATCAAAAGGACCAAAATCGAGATGGGTGATGCAGATTTACTCCTTTTAGTTATGGACACCTCCTCGGAGATCAATCAAGAAGACTTAGATCTCGAACAGGAGATGATATCTTCGAAAAGTAAATATCTGATAGTTTTCAATAAGATAGATATAGCATCAATGGATTTGGTTAGAAAGAACAAGAAAAGACTCAAGGAAAAGTCAATGGTCGAGGTGTCCGCTCTCAAAGGAAAGGGGCTGGAGAGTTTGAAAGAGATGATCGTGTCAACTTCTTCAGTTTTGCAAAAGGATCAAACCCAGGGAGTGCTCATCTCCAGCTTGAGACACAAGGATGCCCTGACCAGAGCAGAAAAAAGTTTAAATTTGGCAATAAATAGTCTTAAGAAAAAAATGAGCCCGGAATTCGTGGCTCTGGACGTCAAAAGTTCTTTGGATGCCATAGGAGAAGTGGTTGGTAAAACCTTTACGGACGATATTTTGAACAAGATATTCTCCGAGTTTTGTATCGGGAAATGACGCTGGCTTGTAGTTGCCTGATTTATCAGGCAAGAACGCTCGATCCTTCGACCCTTCGACAAGCTCAGGGTGGTGAGCGACTTGTCCTGAGGCGAAGCCGAAGGAAGTTGAACCGTCGAACCGTGAATCGAGCAACTACAAATCATCTGACAAAGGAATTTGAGGAACACCGTGATAGTCGCAAAAAATCTTACCAAAAAATATGGCGATTTCACCGCCGTAGACGGTATCTCCTTTGAAATCAACGAAGGGGAGTGCTTCGGTTTTTTAGGTCCAAACGGAGCCGGAAAGACCACCACCATCCGGATGATCCAGTGTGTCTCCCCCATCACCTCCGGCACGATAACCGTCATGGGAAAAAAGTCGCATATCGATAACCGGGAGATCAAGCTGATATCCGGGGTGATACCTCAGGAGATCAACCTCGACCCCGACCTGACGGTTTACGAGAACCTGATGGTCTTCGCCAAGTTTTTTGATATCCCGCATGCCGACATGAAAAAAAGAGTAGATGAACTCCTAAACTTTGTTGAGCTGGAGAGCAAGAGGAATAACAAGATAGACGAGCTTTCCACCGGAATGAAACGGCGGCTTTTGGTGGCACGGTCGCTTTTAAATCAGCCGAAACTGATCATTGCGGATGAGCCGACCACCGGCCTGGACCCGCAGGCAAGGCATCTTATCTGGGAGAGATTGAGATCGCTTAAGAATCTGGGCACGACCCTGATTCTCACCACCCAGTACATGGAGGAGGCGGAGCAGCTCTGCGACCGTCTGGTGATCATGTATCAGGGACACATTCTGAAAGAAGGATCCCCCAGGCAGCTGGTTGCCGATGAGATCGGCAGGGAGGTGGTGGAGATAAGGATAGCCAAGGAGGAGGACGAAAAGCTCATCGCCGAGATGTCGGATTTCTCGTGTGGCCACGAGCGGGTGGGGGATACTCTCTATTTTTACTGCCGGGACGGGCACGAATTGATGAAAAGGATAGTGGAATTGAATCTGCCGAATGTTTTGAACCGGCCCGCCACGCTGGAAGACGTTTTTCTCAAATTAACCGGCAGGAGTTTAATTGAATAAAATAAATGGATTCCGTAGGGACAGGGCTTGTCCCTGTCCTTCCCCTAATGCGGACAGCCATAAAGGCTGTCCCTACGAACTGACTGGCAGGAGTCTAATAGAATAGACATAGGGTTGGTAGCCGTCCATATGGACGGGGAGGTAACAGTGGGAATGTTTTGGACAAAGACGAGAGAAAAATAAGATGAATCTATCTTACCGGATCTACTACGTTTTTTTGAGAAACATTATCTCGTATAAACGCTTCGTTCTCCCCACGTTTGTGGTCAGCCTGGGTCAGCCGCTATTCTATCTGATCACCTTCGGCATAGGCATGGGGGCGTACATGGGATATTTCGGCGGCAAGCCGTATCTGAACTTCCTCGTCCCCGGCGTTTTGGTCTCCTCGGTGATGCTCTCCTCCACTTTCGTCTGTTTATACGATACATTCGTCAAGATGACTTACCAGAAGCTGTTCGACTCCCTGATAGCTACTCCCGTGTCGGCTGAGGATGCCATGGCGGGAGAGATAGCTTTCGGGACCTTACGGGGATTGGTCAGCGGCTCCCTGATGCTGGTCGCCGCCATGTTTATGCACGTTTATCCGGTCTCGATAATCAGCGTGCTGTTGCTTTTGATCCTGATGGTATTCATTGGCATCATGTTCGGCTCGCTGGCGTTGATAATAACCTCGTTTGCCCCGAATTTCGATTTCTTCAATTACTACACCGAGCTGATCATCACCCCCATGCTCTTTTTCTCCGGAGTTTTCTTCCCGCTGGACCGGTTTCCGGCTTGGATGAAGGTCTTCGCCAAGTTCCTCCCCCTTACCCACGCAGTAAACATCTCTCGCGCCGCCTTCTCTGGCACTTCCTCATCCGGTCTGTTGCCTGACTTCCTCTACATCATTCTCCTCGAAGCCGCCGCCTTCTTCATTGGTATCAAGCTGATGAAAAGAAGGTTGATAAAATAGATGTTCGAATGGGATGGTGGTTATTAAAACAATGATAACACGATACTATGAGACTGTTTTTAAGTGCTTGACAAGAATGTGTAATTGATTATTATATCTTTATGAATGAATGGAATTCTTTAGATTGAAATGGGGTACTCTACAAAAATGTCTTCGAAAACATGGCGGTGAACTCTAGTTGAACTTCTGAAAATGAAAATATCATACACTGCTCATCTAAAGTTTCGTTTAAAAGTTAGAGGTATCCCCTCACATTTGCCAAAACAGATTTACAAAGAAGCAGAGGAACATTATTACGATACCCTAACCCGGCACTATATAGCTGTACGTAAGCTTAGATTTATTAACAAACTAAGAGAGGTTGCCGTAACATATGATAAAAAGGGGAAAACGATAGAAATAGTGACGATTCACCCATTAAAGAATTATCAGAAAATAGCTCGAATTAACTCAGGAAGGTGGCGGAGAATATGAATAAGAAACCATTTGTGAACTATGATTCGAAATCAGACATCCTTTACATTGCAGCCAGGAAAGGGAAAGAAGAGGAGTTTGTAGAAATAGCGCCGGGGATAAACGTAGAGCTTGACGACAAGGGTCAAGTGATCGGGATAGAAATCCTGAATGCTTCTAAATGCTTAAAAAACATCGCAAAGCCTTTGTATAAACAGATGCAGATGGCTTAGAGATAAGCTGCATATAACAATTCCCGTCCTTCGCATTATTCCAAAATCGGTGTTACAGACATTCCTGCTTGTTTCGATATGGTCAGAAGGAATGGCTGACCTACCTGCTTAAGTTCCTCCCCCTTACCCATGCGGTAAATATCTCCCGCTCCGCTTTCTCCGGCGTCTTTTCTCCGGACTTGTTGCTGGACTTCCTCTACATCATTCTCCTCGAAGCCGCTGCCTTCATAATTGGCATCAAGCTGATGAAGAGGAGATTGATTAAATAGTGGATGGAACCACTATTCGAAGGGGATTAGCGTATATAACAGTCGGTAGAACAGACATTTTGTCTGTTTACATGGTCAGACAAGAATGTCTGACCCCCTTACAACCTGCGTGATGGGTGCGGGCTACCTGGTTTAAAGATACTGTGAAAGACAAAGGTTCCCATATGAACATCGTATAATTAATAATAGGACTTAAACCTAAACAGTTATATATCAGCTATAGTCACGAAATGGGTGATTACAAATTCACAGAATATTTTGAAAAGGAAGTGTTAAGGAAACGTCCATATCTCAAGAAAGAATGGTGTATTCAAATTGTTGAAAATCCACTCAAAGTAGAACCGCAAGAGCATAATCGATTTCGATTCTGGGGCGTGATTGATGAGCTCGATGGTCGGGTGCTACGAGTAATTACTTTAGAAGATAAGAGAACAATTCACAATGCTTTTCCTGACAGAGGATTTAAGCCATGAAACTTAATTATTACCCCGAAACAGATTCTCTTTACATCGATCTCTCCGAGAAGCCAGGCGTTGAAAGCAAGGAAGTCTCGGAGGGTGTGGTTCTGGATTATGATGCCGAAGGCAACTTGGTCGGTATTGATATAGACAATGCGAGCAAAAAGGTTCGACTCAAAGAACTCACCCTAACCAAGCTTCCGTCAGATATACACTCTGTGATACCCTGAAACTCACCCCGGACATGTAAGTCAATCATGCCCAAAGGATTGGTTGACTAATAAGTATTTATCAAGCAATCGATAATACGGATCCGTCCAGACGCCATGCTTGTCCTTCAACTGTTCAGACGATCTTAAGTTCCTCCCCCTCCCCCATGCGGTAAATATCTCCCGCTCCGCTTTCTCTGGCGTCTTTTCTCCGGACTTGTTGCCGAACTTCCTCTACATCATTCTCCTCGAAGCCGCCGCCTTCTTCACCGGCATCAAGCTGATGAAGAGGATGTTGATAAAATAGCACAAGAAACTGGAGCTAAGAAATTATCAATTTTATATACAATAATCCATGAGCTTAGTACACCCACCTTTTTCCAATTTAAAATATAGTTGACAAGTTTGGATAAACAGTTATAATTAATTGAATGAACAAAAAAGTTTTTGCAGAAGTCGGGCTATAATGAACCATTCACGTTTATAGGTGTTATACCAAATCATGTAATCATTTTTTAAAAAAAGAATATGACGGAAGAACAAAACCAGCAAGAACCACCAGACCACCATAACTATATAGGGATAATGTTGTATCGGGATAGTTTTTTCTTTTTTCTCTATGCAGTGAAGTTTTATGAGACTCTTATCGAAAAAGACATCAAGACGTTAGAAGCTGATCCAGATCTGAAAACCATCTTAGATGGAGAAACAATCCATTCTTTGGAAATACATCATGATTTTGATCGTGCAAGGCGAGTACGAGTATGGATGGAGAAGTTGATTGCGGAAAAAGGACCAGATTCTTTTGATTTTGATTTACCCTCCATTTCGCATGAACTTATCAGATTCTTTAAGTCTGCTGGAATTCTGTACCTTAAGCATCTTAAGGCTATACGAAATGCTCTTGCTACTAAACCCAATCTTTCCAGACACGCACTTCAAGCTGTTGACACACGTATCTCGGAGTTTGAAGGAAAAATTGAAATGGGTGTCTTCCATAAAGCAACACCCTTTCCGCTTCTTGTGGAAGACACTGGATCAGAGGAGCATATAGAGGGTGTACCAGAAGTGGGTGAACAGAATCTTAACAAAATAAGACGTCCTAGACCTGTTGTCTTGGATTCCATACAGTTGCTGGATAAGGAATTAAGAGAACGTTGTCTTGACCTTTTCCATGCTTTTCAAGAAGATGGTAAAAAAGATAGACTTGACACGGTAATCACAGAAGCAACACGCATCTTAGAATCAAGACTACGTTTGCTCTCACATGCACAAAAGGATTGTGTGGGTGTGGATCTCGCAACGTATGCTTTCAAGATCCCGAAACCTGTTCTAAAGATAAGTGATATTCCAAGCGAGCAAGAAGCTGTTTATTTACTTTATCGGGGTGTGTTTGGTTTCATTCGTAACCGAGCTCATCACCAACTCATGGGAGAACTGTTACCAGAGAGAGTACTACAAATTCTAGGACTTATTGATTACTTACTTCAGCTTGCTGAAGGTGCAGAAAAGAAGTGTGAAGATACTAATGATAAGACAGGAGCTTCATCATCCTGACAAGATTTATTTGTTAGGTGTGTGGGGTGGTAAACTATGAATATTCAGAAATTGAGAAGATCCTTCAAACCTGACAAAATCAGGATGTTGCTAATAGGAGAATCAGCACCTGCGAGTGGTGAATTTTTCTATAATCATAGCAATATGACGAGGTATGTGTCTCAAGCTTTTCGGCGAGTGTTCAAGGTACAATTTCGCGACCAATCGTTTTTCTTGAAATATTTTAAGAGAAAAGGTTGCTATTTAGATGACCTAAGCCCTATTCCCGTTAACAAAATGCCAAAAAATCAGAGGAATAAAATACTCAAAATATCGATCAAGGGTTTGTCAAAAAGGATAAGAAGGTGCAATCCAGACATAATTGTAATTTTACTAAAGAAAATAGATAAAAACGTAAGAAAGGCAATAGATTCATCAAAAGTAACCTGCCCGGTCTTCACAGTTCACTTTCCAGGAAATGGACATCAAAAAAAATTCATGAGAAAGTTCTCTCAATTACTAAGGTTATATTACCTAGAAAAGACATTGGGAGTTCATTCAGGTAGATAATAAGCCTTGAGCTACTGAAACTAGTCTTTGCTTTGCTAAAGGGTAATTATGAATAAAAATGTGGCAGTCTTTGTCGGCAGTTTGCGGAAGGATTCGCTGAACCGCAAAATGGCAAAAGCGTTAATTGCGCTTGCGCCGGAGTCGCTTAAGCTTGAGATCGTCGAAATCGGTCATCTGCCGTTCTACAATCAAGACTTCGAGGAAAATCCATCTGAAGAAGTGCGCGAATTCAGGCAGAAGGTCAAATCAGCCGATGCGGTGCTGTTTATCACACCGGAGTACAACCGCTCGGTTCCCGGCTTATTGAAGAATGCCATCGACGTGGGCTCGCGTCCCTATGGGTATAACGCGTGGGAAGGCAAACCCGGTGCGGTTATCAGTTGTTCTCCAGGGGCTCTCGGTGCATTTGGCGCCAATCATCACTTCAGGGAGTCTCTGGTCTTCATCAACGTACCAACTATGGCTCAGCCCGAGGCATACATCGGCAACGCCGCCAGCTTGTTCGACGGCAAAGGGCAACTGGTCAACGATACGATCAAAGAGTTTTTGCAGAAATTCCTGCAGGCATTCGAAAAGTGGATCGAGAGGTTTGTTGCGAAGGGAGAAATCCCCCTGTATCCCCCTTTTTCAAAGGGGGAGTTATGAGAATCCCCCTGTATCCCCTTTTACAAAGGGGGATTAAGATATAGCATTTTGGCAGTAGAAAGATCAGGAGTTCTACGTTCCCGACACTATTCTGAAACTATATAGTAAAGAGTTATGCCTATAACCTTTTCAAAAGAGGGAGGGTTTCGATGAAATTCAAAACCCTAATGATCATCAAGGCAGTTGTCTGTCTTGGATTCGCGCCGTTACTTTTGTTTGTGCCGGGACCGCTTATGAAACTTCTGGGCGCCTCTTTCGGTACGGGAGCCGCCCTGATGGCGAGGGAATACGGAGCAGCGCTTTGTGGCAATCTCATGCTCACCTGGTTTGCCAGAAACGCAGACGTCTCTGTCGTCCGGCGGGCTATCATCCTGGCTTTATTCGTCTATGACGCCGTTGCCTTTGTGGCCACACTGATAATTCAGCTCTCCGGCGGTTTGAACGTGCTGGGGTGGGGTGTGGTTATCATCTATCTTTTCTTTGCGGTCGGTTTTGGTTATCTGCTCCTTCCGCAAAAGGCATCTTCGTAAAGAACCCAACGCTGAATATTGCGATCAATTAGCAGTAAGTTGGGAGCCCTATGCTCCTGAAACAATTTTAATTTAGAAACCAGGAGGAGGTGTATCATGAGTAAAATAACTATACTCCTTTCGGTGTTGGCTTTTATGCTGACTATGATCGTAAGTTGTCAGCAAAGAGTGGACATCGAAGCCGAAAAGACGGCTATTGGAGCCGTGTTGGACAACTACGTGACCAGTATCGAAAACGAGGACATGGGATTGTACGCCAAGATAATCGCACATCATCCGGATATGGTGAATTTTGGGACACTGGCCACCGAACGCATTGTTGGCTGGGATGCACTGGAAAAGCTGATTGAAGACCAAAATGATGCGCTGTCGGGAACTAAAATCACGGTCAGTGACGTTACCATTGATCTTGCGCCCGGTGGTCGGTATGCCTGGGCCACCTCCATGTGGATATTTAAAGCTAACATGGGGGAACAAGGGTTTGAGCTGCCGGTGAGATGCACCTGGATTCTGGAGAAGCAAAATACCGGCTGGGTGATCGTGCATTTCCACAAGTCGGTCGGGACGACCGGGTAGAAAGTAAGGGATCAAAGACGAGACGACCGCTAACTTTTGCTCTCTGAATATCCGGCAGGGCAAGACCCAATATACTTTTCAAGATTTGGGGTAAGAACATATTCAAAGGAGGTCAAGAAATGAGCATTCTCTTGATAGAAACGTACGTGGTTAAAGCAGAAAAACAGGCAGAATTCACGCCGTTGCTGAATGAGTTCCTCAAATACAAGATGGATCATGCACAGCTTTTTAGCGGCGTGAAATCTTGGAAGCTTTACAAGCAGGACTTTGGTGCGATAGCCGGCATGTACATTGAGGTATGGGAATATGAGAGTCTGGCAGACATGGATAAGATTAACAAAAGAATATTCGAGGATGAAGGGATGAAGAAAATCGGCGTAGAGTTTCACCAACTGGTCGAGCCAGCCACTTTTTCAGCCAACATTTGGAGCCCGGTGGCTTAAAGTAATCTGACCAAGACCAAAGTTGATAGAGGTTGTAAAGTCAGGAGGCCTCGAGCTTCTTATGCTATGCTTAGCTTCGAAGCTGCTATCAGCAGATAATTCTCCGTAATTCCCTCCTTTTTTAAAGGGGTAGTACTTCAAATCCCCCCTTTTGTAAAGGGGGATTGAAATCTGACTTTTAGATAGTGGCGGGTCAGAATCCCTTGTTCCTGACACTATCCCGGTAGATCAGTCCCGTTTGTGTTGTTGAACCGCACCATATAATTGTCGTTAGGCGTAACTTCAGATCAAAAAAAGATATCTTATGCATTTTCCCAGCCAAGATGAATTAAAGACACACCTCCCCGACCTGCAATCTCCAGTGCTTAGACTGCTTATGGCGCTTATCGGCTTAATTTCATTTACTACAGCTGCGACCATTATGATCGCGGTTGACCGTTTCTTTCCGGCGTGGACCCTCTTGGGACAAATGGGTGTGCTCACTTTAGCATTCCTGCTTGAAAGTCAGTTTTTCCGGCAGAAAATCAGGCTCAAGAACCGTTTGGGCAATATGGCTTACCGGTACGCCTTCAGGGCTTATATACTACCCAGTGCCTCGGTGATCTTCGCCGTGATCTTACACACTGCTTACCTGCCCGGCGATCGCGTGGTGACAGGATATGCCGCGACGGTCATTCCGGTGATCGTGGTATATTTATTGTTGACCGGGGTCGTCATTTTAGCCCGGGCTATTTTTACTTTCGGCGCAGACAATCTGGCGTTGCTCTATGTGTATTTCCCGGAGGAGGGGCGCTTGGTGGACTCTTCAATTTATGCTTTGATTCGCCATCCGGCGTATTCGGCGGTATTGCGTATCGGAGTGGCTATCGGCTTGTGGCGCGGAACGTGGTTTTCCATGGCATTTGCACTGTTCATGCCGGTCGGCATGAACATCTGGTTGAAACTGGTTGAGGAGCCGGAACTGATAGAACGCTTCGGGGAAGGATATGTCGCCTATCGTAGGAAAGTCCCTGCCTTTATACCGCGCATGCGGGATTGGGGAAAGTTCTGGAGGTTTTTGGTTTGCGGGAAGTAGGCAGCGAAATCATCCACAACCTGATCTTTGGCGGGAACGGATGACTCGCTTCGCTCTCTAACACTCAGCCGCATGACGTTAGCAGCAGGTCAAAAGCCCTGTGCTCCTGATATTACATGTTTATCAGGTCTGAAGAAAAATAGCTCAGCGGGACTCTGGGACTCGTCGTTAGAGGTAAATTTGAAAAATCCCCCTTGGTCCCTCTTTTTTTAAGGGGGAGTACTTCAAATTCCCCCTTTTACAAAGGGGGATTAAATAGTTGAAGCGAGCTCAAGGTGTTTGCATGCCGGTAATATGTTTGCACAACAAGAAAACCATAGAAGGATTCCTGCGGAAAAACACCGGGCTGCACATATACAGTCTCGGAGATTTAGATGACTTCTTCTGGCCCTACACCACCTGGTATGCTCTCACCTCCAACAACACGCTCCAAGCCATAGCCCTGCTTTACACCGGACTATCTCTGCCGACGCTTCTGGCCCTATCCGAACATCCAACGGTTATGTCGGATTTGCTTGAAACGGTTGTCCCGATCTTGCCAGGCAAATTCTACGCTCATCTCAGCCCTGATCTGGAGAGAGTCTTTCAGGAGGGATACGAGCTTGAGCCGCACGGGGAACATTACAAGATGGCATTGAAGGACTCATCCGCCATCAAAAGCGTGGATTGCTTACCGGTTATCCGCTTATCCGGATCGGACCTGAAGGATATCACAAATTTGTTTGAAGAAAGTTATCCGGGTAATTGGTTTGACTCAAGAATGCTGGAAACCAACCAGTACTTTGGTATCCGCCAAGATGAAAAACTGGTCAGTATTGCCGGGGTTCACGTCTACTCAAAAACCTATCGCGTGGCAGCCCTGGGTAATATCACCACTCATCCCGCCTGGAGAAATAAAGGTTATGGCAGGTTGGTCACTGCCCGGCTCTGTCAATCCCTTTCCGAAGATATAGACAGTATAGGATTGAACGTCAAAACGGATAACCACAACGCGATTTCCTGCTATAAGAGCCTGGGATTTGAAATTATTGATTCCTTTGGCGAGTTTTTGGTGAGAAAAAAATGAGATCTGCCGAAGATCTGTCGATCATCCGCCATTTCCCATTTTGCAAAGAGAGAGCTAAGGATAATAAAAAAGGGGTGGAGCTTGAAGCTCCACCCCTTTAGGTTTCAAATGTTTGTTTATGTTTAAACCATCACCGCTTCGGGCTGTTTGGCGTTGACGGAGACGATTAGTTTCCCTTTTTCTTTTCGCCCCAGAATCTTCACGTCTGTTTTGAAATGTTTGGCCGCCCCTTCCAGCATTCCCAGGAAGAAATCGTTCAAATGTCTATCGGAGGTATATCTTATCTCGAAATGGCCGGGCGAAGCTTCTATGAACTCAAGCAAGGGCGGGGTTCCCAGACCATCCCGCTTTAGGTCATGGTGAATCCGATTTAAATTGGTTACCAGATCGGAAAAGCTTTTGATCCCGTTTACATAATTGTGAAACGTGTCCATAAAATAAAGGAAAGTCCCTCGCCCGAAATCCATCCATAGAGAAGTTATGTCGGTTTCGGTCTTTTCACTTAAAGCCTCCATCACTTTCAGGAAATCCTTGTCCGGATACCAGGTCAATTCGGCAAATACGTTGGTCTTCAATGACGCCTGCTGGCATAAATCGGAGAATGAGACGGCAGGAAAGTTTTTATCAACGAAACGAGCCAGACTGTTAAACATGGCGCCGTTCATACAACCCCCCTTTTGAATTTAAGGTAATCAACGTAACACTAGCCCCTCAACATAATCTCTTATCGTCTATCCTTGACCGCTCTTAAGTTTGAAAACAAAAGTTGCTTTACTTTTATACAGGCTATTGATATATTATTTTCAAGGCGAATTATCTTTATTCAATGCCGGTTTACTGAAAGAAGCGGTTTAACCAGATTCAGTGGGTGACATTGAATCCGGCGTATGCGGGGTTGTGCGAGGTTAGAAACAAATAAAAACTTCAATGAAGAATACAGATTGCAAAGTGCAGAATGCAAAATTAAAGAAAAAATCACAGATAGTCCATAGATGTAATACAGGTTTTCACTTTTCACTTTGCATTCTGTAATCTGCAATGAAGGGGTAAAATCAATATATAAACTAGTTAACACAGGAGTTGTCCTTAAAGAATGCAGAATGAGAAAAAGAATCTTTCCGAACGGTTTTTGGATTTTGGCGCGAGGATTATTAAACTCGTTATCAAGCTTAACAAAACCAGTGTGGGACGACATATTGGTAAGCAGTTGATGCGTTCTTCCACCTCTGCAGGAGCGAACTATGAAGAAGCTTGTGGTGCCGAAAGCAGAGCCGACTTCATCCATAAGATGCAGGTTGTTTTGAAAGAAATGCGCGAGACATTATATTGGCTAAAATTGATCGAAAAATCCCCCTTGGTTTCTGTCGAGAACTTGATATCTCTATTGAATGAATGTGAGGAACTAATAAGGATAGTAGCCAAATCAGTAATCACTGCCAAAGAACGAGCAAAATGATCATAAACGTAAAGAATTTCAATGAAGAATACAGAGTGCAGATTGCAAATTGTAAAATTAAAGAAGTGCTCACAGATAAAATCTGGAATTAATGCATGTTTTTTGGTTTTACCTTTTGCATTTTAAACTTTGCATTCTGTAATCTGCAATAAATGGGTGAAATAAATGTTGAACCTGACTAACAAAGGAAATAGCCATGGATCTATTTGATGCTATTCATTCCCGAAGAACCATCAGAACCTTCACCGGAAAGAAAATACCCAAAGAGGATCTGGAAAAGATAGTTGATGCCGGAAGAGTTGCCCCATCTGCCGTTAATAGACAGATGTGGGATTTTGTGGTTGTAACTGAAAAAGAGATTCTAAACGATATATTGCATCATTTCAAAGCCGGTCGTAAATATGGCACTTATGAAGACGGCAAATTTGACGGATGTTCTGCCATTATTGCAGTAATCTTGGATGAAACGAACGAATACTGGAGAGAGGATGGCTCTTCTGCAACGGTAAATATGTTGTTGGCGGCGAGAGGATTAGGATGGGGAAGCTGTTGGATTGAGGGTGGTGTGCGTCCGCATGAGGATCATTTCAAGGATTTGTTGCATGTGCCCAAGGATAAGCGGATACTTTTAATGATCGCATTAGGTGAGCCGGTAAAATGGTCGCCTCCCCCACCGAAAAAATCTTTATCGGAAATTCTGCACTGGGAGAAATTCTAAAACGGAGTTTATTGAAGGATCAAACAACCTGAATTTAGTTTGGATGAATTTGACCGTTACGAAATTCATATCGGAATCGATACAAAGTTTCACGTGAAACGAACGTAATATCCTTGTCAATATGTTAACTTACGAAGAAAAATTTGATGTTATCGTTGTCGGTGCCGGTCATGCCGGCTGTGAAGCCGCTTTGGCTGCGGCTCGGATGGGACAGACGACTCTCCTCTTCACCATGAACAAGGAAACCATTGCCCAAATGTCCTGCAATCCGGCGGTGGGCGGATCTGCCAAGGGGCAATTAGTAAAAGAGATTGATGCTCTGGGCGGAGAGATTGGTTTCATTGCAGACAAAACTGCGATTCAGATGAAGACCCTTAATAAGAAGAAGGGTCCGGCTGTCTGGTCCTCCCGGACTCAGAATGATAGAGCAGCATATCGTTTAGCTATGCGCGAATCTCTGGAGAATCAAGATAATCTTTTCATAAAGCAGGATACCATCGTCGAGATTATGGTAAATGGTGGTAAGGCATTTGGAATTGTCACTGCTACCGGAGTTGCTTATCACGGCAGAGCAGTTATCCTAACTTGCGGTACGTTTCTTAACGGATTGATTCATATAGGATTAGAGCATTTCCCGGCTGGCCGGGCTGGAGAATTCCCGGCATTAGGTCTGACTGAGAATCTTGTAAATATGGGATTTCATGCAGGTCGTTTGAAGACCGGTACCCCTCCGCGATTAGACGGGAGGACCATAGATTTTTCTAAAACCAGACCACAACCCGGAGATGAGCATCCCAAGCCATTTTCTTCCCGAACAACGAATACCATCGCAAATAAATCCCTTTGTTATCTGACTTATACCAATCCGGATACACATGGGTTTATCCTCAACAATCTGGATAGATCTCCCCTTTACAGCGGGAAGATTAAGGGTGTCGGTCCTCGTTATTGTCCTTCCATCGAGGATAAGGTAGTTAAATTCAGGGATAAACCGCGGCATCAGCTTTTCCTGGAACCGGAAGGTATCGGCACTAACGAGTTTTATGTCAACGGATTTGCCACCAGTCTGCCCGAGGACGTCCAGCTCAAAGCTCTGCGGACGGTTTCCGGGATGGAGCATGTGCAAATGATGCGGGCGGGTTATGCTATTGAGTACGATTATTTCCCTCCGACCCAGCTTAAGCATACGCTCGAAACGAAGTTGGTTGAAAATCTATACTTTGCCGGTCAAATAAATGGAACCTCGGGATACGAGGAGGCAGCTGCTCAGGGGATAATGGCTGGGATAAATGCTGTATTGAAGATGAAAGGTGAAGCTCCGTTCATACTGGATAGAAGCCAGGCCTATATCGGAGTTTTAATTGACGATCTGGTAACCAAGGGAACCGAAGAACCTTACCGGATGTTTACCTCCAGGGCGGAATATCGATTGGTCTTGCGAGAAGATAATGCGGATCAAAGACTGCTAGAATATGGTTATAAGCTCGGTATGGTTTCCCAGGAGTTGTTTGATAGGTATCTGGAAAGAATGGAAAGGATTAAAAAAGAGAAAACCAGACTGAGAAGAGTATTCGTCTCAATCTCCTCATTCTCCCATCTCTTAGGAGAAATGGAGAACAATCGTAAGATGTGTCTGGCCAAAATACTAAGGATGCCGGAGATCACTTATGAGGACATAAAGCCAGTCGATTGGGAAGCGCGAGAACTACCCAGGGAAGTATATGAACAAGTTGAGCTTGAGATTAAGTACGAAGGATATATCAAGAGGCAAATTCAGGAGATTGAGAAAGCTAAGAGACTGGAGTCGATGGTAATACCTGAAGATTTCAATTATGATAATCTAATTGGGTTCAAAACAGAGGCTTTGGAGAAATTGAAGAAGACTAAGCCGATATCTGTGGGTCAAGCTACACGGATATCCGGCGTCTCCCCAGGGGATATAGCAGTATTGATGGTGCATCTTAAGAAATTTGCGGCAAACATGTCCGCCGTCCATGGTCCGTCGACCGTTGCTAAAGGCAAATCAACGGAAGAGAATTAGTATATTGTCAACTGTCCACAGTCCACGGTCCACAGCAAAAAACTAAAAACTAATAGCTAACAACTGTTTTTCCGTTTCACGTGAAACACTCACCTTAATTACATTCTAAATGTTTTCTTCAGAACAAGTCGTAATACTAAAATCCCTTTGTTCTTCTTTTGGAATCAAGCTGTCCAAGGACATGATAGATAAGTTTCAAGCGTACTCTGATCTGCTTTTGAATTGGAACAAAAGAATCAATCTGGTATCAAAAAGAGATGCGACCAACGATCGTATCATTAGACACATCATCGACTCTCTTTCTATCTTCAAATCTGTCGATATCCTCAGGAATTCCAGGATATTAGATATTGGGAGTGGTGCCGGATTTCCAGCTGTCCCAATTAGGATAGTAAGAGAAGACATTCAAATTACACCTTTGGAATCAATTCATAAAAAAGCACTATTTCTGAAAAAACTATGTGAGGTCCTGAAATTAAAAGAGGTTAACATCATTAATGATCGAGCGGAGCATGTTTCACAAGACGAGAATTTCAGAGATAAATTTGATTTTGTGACTCTGAAGGCATTTGGGGATCTCCAAGCAGGAATTAAGGTTGTGCTGCCGTTTCTGAAACTTGGAGGATATTTGGTATTCTATAAAGGGAAAAACGTAAGAGAGCAAATCAAGGGGATTAGGTTCCCTGGAGAATGCACAATCGAAGATATTGATATTCCGAAAATAGACCTGGCAAGATGTTTGGTAACTCTAAAAAAGACAAAAGATTAGGCGAACATACCCGATTGATTCAATCTAATTAAGAATCTAAATATAAGTCACAATTGCTTTATGCTGTCATAATGGCATGAATCTATATAACTTATTATTTTACAACTTCTTATCTATTCTTTAACTTCCTCTTTCTTGATCTTCCTCAACCACAAAACATTAATTGCTTCATATATCAACCAAATACTTAATACAAACAGGATAATTCCAAAAACGCCGGAGATGAAAGTATCCGATTTGAGGGATGCTCCGGCCAACATCTCCGGTATAGATTTCAGGAAGGGGAGGAACTGAAGCACTAGCGACCACAAGGTAACTACCATCATAAAGACCATGGGGATGATGGTATATATCGCATTCTTGCCGGTGCGGATCAGCCAGACCGAGATGGCAAGCAGTATCAAGCTGGCAAGGAGCTGATTTGAGGTTCCGAAAATGGGCCAGGCGACCAAGTAACCCTTAGTTTTTGTTAACATCAATATTTCCAAAGGCAGAGACAAGGTTATAAAAGTGGCAACGAATGCCCCCTTTCTTGTTTTCCAGCCCAAAAGCTCTTGCAATATATATCTTGCCAAGCGGGTACAGACGTCCAGAGTATCATAAACGAAGGTAGAAAATGCCAAAAGGGCAAAGGCAAAAGCGACATTGAAATTCATCCCGATCAAGCCCAGATATTTAGCTAATCCGTTGGCGTAAATTATATTAGGATCAGTGGACAGAATGGATTCGCCCTTGGGAAGCATCATTAAAGTGGCTAATGCCAGGACTGCGACCAGACCTTCCAGCAGCATCGCGCCAAATCCGACCGGTTTTGCATCCGATTCCTTAAAGAGCTGTTTGGAGGTAGTTCCGGAGCTGACGATTCCGTGAAAACCGGAACATGCGCCGCAAGCGATAGTTATAAACAATATGGGAAAGATGAACTTACCGTTGACCACACTCTTTAGTCCTTCTGTATTAACTGCGGGATACTGAATATGAAATCCGCCGAACAGTGCCCCGATCAAGGCAATGATGATGGTCAGGTACAGAAGCCATCCGCCCAAATAGCCCCGGGGCTGGAGCAGAAGCCACATCGGCACCAGAGAGGCAAAGAAGCAGTATATCAACAGTACCACGTCCCACTGCTTAACCGATATGCCCGACATGAAGTTGATCACCGGCGCAGGGAATCTTGGTCCGAGCCAGACGAAAAAGAGGACCAACGGCAGAAATATCACGGTTGCCACTGCCAGATTAAGCTTGAACTTGTACAACAGAACTCCCATTACAAGTCCCAATCCGAGATAAATTATCGAGGTTATGGCTACTCCCGGACCAAAAGCAGTCTCTCCGGATACCGCCTTGAACGTTTGTGCAGTAATGTCGGTGAAGGCGATGATCACGTATATCAAAGCCAGCCAGACAAACAGCAGGAATAAAATGTGAGAGGTGGGGGACATGTATTGTTTGACCAGCTCTCCCACGGATGATGCCTTGTGCCGGACCGAGGCGACCAGGCTGGTGAAATCGTGCACCCCGCCGATGAATATGGCGCCCAGGATGATCCACAAGATCGCCGGCAGCCAGCCGAACCAGATGCCAGCCAGGATCGGTCCCACAATCGGACCGGCAGCGGCGATAGCGGAGAAATGCTGGCCCAAAAGCAGAGATGGTTTGGCAGGGACGTAATCCACACCGTCGTTTAACTCGCAGGCGGGAGTGATGCAATTATCGTCCAGTTCTAAATGCCGGGATAAAAATCGACCGTAGAAGCGATAGCCCAGCCAGAAGATCAATATCGATACCAACACCACAAAGACGATCATGCTTTCAACTCCTTTTTTGTGAGACGATTTATTTCTCAAGGTTGTTGGAAGTTATGCAACGACAGTCGTCCGTCGTCCGTTGTCCGCAGCAAAAGCAAAATCTCACATATTGTGTCAGGAGTAGCTCCTGACACAACTTGAATCCCCCTTGTTTTCCCCCTTTGTTAAAGGGGGAACTACCTTTTTTAATGGGGGGCTTGGGGGTGATGGGGGAGTTGGGGGATTCGTTTTTTTATTTTTTCATTCATTTTGTGATACTGGTGTTTCTGACCTTACTGGTGGTAAGAATGTTTGTTTTTGATTTTTTTCAGCCGACCTGAAATTTGAGTTATGCCGTTCATACACAAACAAATAGCGGACTAGCGAACCCGGTGTTTCTGACGTTTCTGGTGTTTCTGGTGATTGTTTTTTATTTTTTTTCATCTTTAGTGTTTTGACTAATATGCATGCAAAATATATTAGTCCCCCCAGACGGGAGCATCCGCTCATAAATACTGCTGCTATCCTTTTCACCACTGAAATTGTAGAGAATTTGTATTTCTTTGGGATCAGATTATGTCTTCCAAGGCTTTTACTCGACCCGGTAATGCGGATTTCCCTAATTCTAGCCATAGTAGTTCAGTGGTCACAAAAGTATATGGGGCACCATGTGCATCAAGATGCAAAAAGAACTCAAGGTCAAATAAGGCATTTTTTTCAGGGGTTCTCCCGGGTGACAAATACTTTTGAAAAGATAAATACATCTTAACATAAGAATCGAGAGATCCATCATATTTACATTTGGCAGATTCAACTAAATCCTCAATTGTGTTTGACAGCAATGCATGATTTAATTGCTCTTCAGTGTGGAGACCGGCACGCACAGATAATCCAGCAAGCGTAAACGAAAAAGCCTTTTCATGCTGGCTACTCATAGCTGTAAGATGTTTAGAGAGAAGCCTTTTTTCTTTCTGATTCAAAATCCCGTATTTCTCACCTAAGTAGGTTACAAGCATTTCTATCATCTTTTTATTTCCAAACACCACTGCATTTGTAAAGTAACTCGAAACGGAACGTTTCCATTCGTGCAGCACGTCGGGATTTATTTTATAGATTCTGCGATACAGAGGATCTACTACTCCATCAATGAGGTTCACGTAAGATTTTGCTAATAGTAATGTTCTAATAATGCTATTGTAGTCGATAGTTTCAATTTGTGGCTCCGGTTGACCAAAGGCTCTTGCTACTATATCATCAGGAGTTTTTTGATGAATTAGTGGATTGATAAAATATAGCGCCTTCATTGCCATCTTGCGCTTCTCGAAATCACCTGGTTTTCTGCTAATCCTTGCAATTTCCAAAACAGCAAGCCCACTAGTTGTGACATTGGACTCCATTGATCTAAGTTTTTGTTGTTTACTTGTATTTTTACTAACTGCATAAAAACAGTTCGTATCAAGGAGATAAGTACTCATACAATTTATTTCTCCTTAGTCTAATACTATATGAAAGTGCCGATTCTATTTCGCTTCGGGAATTCCTATTCCCGAAGAATCAGAAGAGTTGAGGACTTCGAAGGCGTAGCGTTATAATGCGCCCGTCCTCAGTTGAGCACCGAGAAACTCAACAGTTCTCCTAGCTGCCTCTTTTTGACGGAGATCACTAACAGTATTTAGTCTTGCAGTCCATTTATCGAGATTAAGTCGTAGGCGATTTTTCAGATACTCAGACACATCTGTGTCAGGTTCAACAATGTTTGAGAAATGGCAACCAATGTGAATATATGTTCGGTCCGCGGGATTTGGCCATACACGCTTCTGAGCCTCCCAGAGAATTATGGGAAGTGGCTTCTCGCGTGTTAGGTTCAGGAAGAAGTATTCAGCCACGGCTTTGGCTTTATTATTGTCCACACCATGGAGGGTACCGATGTAAGCTCTGGCTCCAGCATATATCAGCCTTTCAGCAAACTGATAGAAAGAAACGCATGCGTTGTTGAAGATAATAGGGTGTTCATAACCTGCGACCGACTGAAACATGATCAGCAAGAAGTGATCTGTTAGTTTTAGGGCAACGCAATACCTAACAGGACCAATGTCTTTGCTTTCAAGCACATCCCAGTCATCCACGGAAATGTGGCTGAATTGCTCTGCAAGTTCACCGGCTGGAATTTTCTCTTTTCCTTGATCGTCATTCCAGTCAACACCGTCTAATTCCACGAATCTCTGGAAGTTCATGACCTCGAACTTGGCGTCTCTACCCGTACCCTCACCAGTGTAGCCAATGCCAGCGGCGTGATCAATCACAAAAACATGTGGTTCGCCGTAACGATCTTTAAACCTCACTTTAAACCTCCTACCATCTATTTCTCCAGCGTGGCTGCAAATATATAACAGATCATACGGAAAGTGCTCAATGTGATTCCTTGCATTGTAAACTGTAGCTTCCTTGCCCTTGACAGCTTTGACGAATATCCTCTTATGCATCAAGTTTTCAATAACAGTGTCACTTTCTGACTCTTTGAAATGCTCAGGATCTAATAAAACAGCTACGCGCGTTGCTCGTACCTTCGATGCATGGTAAACTCCAGCGAAAATGTTTAGGCCTAAGTCAGGGTGAGAAAACACATGAGTGGACGGAACGTCAGGGATGAAGTAACCGTATGGTACACCTGAGGTAATAAAAGTCACGAACTGAATCCCCGAGCTCAAGACCATTGCTTGATACCTAGAGGACCTTTCTTTGAGGTTTTTTTTCAGCCCTAATGCCTCTATACGATCCTCTTGAAGCCCGGCGGTCAAATAACTCATCGTACACCTTCTCTGCGTCTCGACGACTGACCTCAGGTATAAATCTCAGCTCTGCGTCCACGCTAAAGGCGAAATTGGCAGCAATTACTGATGCGAATTCGGGAGAGTCCTCTACTACGATTAAGTGGTTCGAGGATGGGAGGTACCGACGGAACTCCCTCACCAACGAAGGTGCCGAGTCATCAATCTTAAGCTTCATTTTCAGTCGTTTAGCTAATAGTAGACCTTTCGCCACTTCACCTGGATTGCAGGTAATCTCGCCGATGAGGCGGGTACCGCTGATCCTTTGTAACGCGATGTCAACATCAGCCAGTGAAGCAACTACAGTTGTTATGCTGGGAGAGAAATATCTGTGAAACTCCAAGATAGAGGACTGGTCCAAGCCCGCAAGTATTATGTTGTCTGCCTGTAAAAGAGCAGCGGCATTGTTAATTCGAACAACTTCATTCGAGAAATCCACTTTGGTCGCGCGAGGTGGCTCAAGTATACAAAAATACTCACCGAGCTCGTTGAAAAAAGATGAAATCACTGCCGCGATTTCCGGATCCCCAGCGATGCATAATGCTCTTGTACATAATCGAGGTGAAGCCGATAAGTTCATTATCCTGCCAGTTTTCGGTTTCTTGCGTAAAGTTCGCAGGTCAACCAAATCCAAAGGAATGATTGGCAAATATCGTGTCTTGATAGAGAAAACATGAAGGGACAGCTATAGAGTTATCCTTACGACTATTGTTTTTCAAGCTCAAAATCAAATTCTTGTAATTTTAAGGCTGATTCAACAATAAAGTTTATACAAAAATCCAACTCCTCTTTGCTTAATTTTACTTCTCTTTTCTTGTAAGGATGCACGTAGCCACTATCAGAAATCAAAACATCAACGCATGAAACTATAGAGTTAAATCTTACATATTTCTTATAGTCTATCCCAAAACTTAATATTTTTATGGCTGTTTGAATAGCCCCAATAGATTCGGATACTTTATCTGCAAAATCCCTTAATTTTTTGTGTTCAGCGCTAAATGCTGAATGAAATCTATCAAAGGATCTCACAGTATCTCCAAAAAAGAAAGGCGATCGTTCAAATTTACTCTTTTTGGATTCTTCGTAATCAGTGATCAAATATGTGAATGACAGTATTAGGTTTTGAATAGACTCATAAATTAAGCCTTTGTCGAAATCCGTCCTTGCTTGTTTTAGGCATTTTTTTGGTCGCTCAAATGTGATGGAATTTATCAAAGAAATTTCGCCGAATTCACTTTGGAATATGATAGGACAGTTCTCAGTAAAAAAAGCTTGGGTGGTTGCTCTAAATGACTCAATATCTAATCTTGAGGGAATAATGCCATCGTGTTTTAGACCATTGCGAGCTTCGTTAAGCCTTCTCATACTCTCTTTTTGAGATAAATTTTTATTTTTCAATTTTGTGTCGATTATCTCAAAATATTTCATTAGTCCTCGATCTCCCTTAGCGAGATTAAGTTTTTCCAAGGATAATTGTAAAAACATTTCAACACTATCATGAAAAAACAATATTGATAGTCCATATATTGGTTCAAGTTGGTAGGATTGATTCACTCCGACAGAAAACAAATATTTTATAAAGGCCAATCGCTGTAAATGTGTTGGTTCCATATTTTCCCATCCCTCAATAAAACCGTTCTGACGCTTATAAAGTTTCAGATAAACTTGTATAAAAACATAACCAAAGTTAAATTTAAAGGCAAGCTATTTTCACACACTTTGCTCTCAAAAAGTGACACAAATATACCTCACATGGTTGGCAAACGAAACAGAGGATGGAGAAGATGAGAAAGGAAGTTTTAAATCCCCCTAAGTCCCCCTTGTCAGGGGGACAAAACCGAATTCCCTCCCTGATATCGGAGACCCGCAGGGACGGAGACCCGCACGGGCGAAGATCCGTAGGAAGGGAGGGTCAGGGAGGGCTTGTCCTGAGCCTTGCCGAAGGGTTTTATCGTTGAATATCCAAAAACGGGCGGGGGACACTTCTCCCGTCATAGACGGGATCAGTGCAAGTAAATCCCGCCCCTACGCGAAACCTCAATTCGCTTCGAGCATTGAACGGACAGGGATAAACCCTGTCCCTACGGCTTTCAACCCCCTAAATCCCCTTCAGAGTGAACCTTCAGGGTGAACCCCTTGTCAGGGGGACTATTGGGGGCGTTCGAAGGGACAACTCCCCGCCTATGGCGGGACGTGCCGCGTGAGTTGTCCCTACAGATTCTATCCTTGATAAGGGATGATAGGGAGGGTTTTATTGTTGCATATCCAAAAACGGGCGGGATTTACACTTCGCGCAAACAAGCTTGAGCACTCTGTAACATTTTCCACAAAAACCGCGCAAGCAAGCTTGCGCACTCCGTAAAAAAATTCCCCCAAAAACCTGGTTGTAACGGACAGGGTGTCCGTTACCAAAGGAGAAACACCAGTTTCACAGCCTTAAAACCGGTATTCGAGTTTGCCGAGGGGAATGATTTGTTTGGAAGCCCATTTGGATTTTTTGCTCATGACGTAAGCAAGAACGCCCTCCGGGGCAACCTGGATATTCAGAGACGAAGCCTTTGCTTCGGTTTGAGCGCTCCGGGAAAACGACCGGTACAACAGCCAAAACCCGGCAGTCGCCCCCACCGCACTTGAGGTTAAGTATAAAGCGCTGTTGTCATCCTCGGATGATACGAGATAAGCAATCCCCAAACCCACCAGTCCTCCGGCAAGCTCTCCTAAATTGATAAGAGTCCCTTGACCGGTAGTGAAATCTTTGCCTTTAACGAGATAATCTCCCACGGTCAACCCGGCTGCAGCTCCGATCATGGCAGAGGCAGTATATGCTTTTTCGTCCTCCGGTTCTGCCATGTCCACCGCCGCTATGGGAAGATATGCTCCCAGGAATCCCGCCCCCCGAAGAACAAAGGCATCACCTCTGGTGTAAGGCTGGTGGTCGGAGAGTAATTTTCCGTATAAAAGCCCTGCTCCCGATCCCAAAAGTATGCTGGCGCAGAATGAGCGCTCATTATCCTCTTCGTAGAGGTCGGCTAAATGCGCGGCGCCAAGGCCTAAACCAAGCCCGAAATCCCCTCCGATACAGATAACCTCCGCAGTTCCCGGAGTCATATTCGATTTATCTGCAATAGAAAAGAAAGCCAGACCCTCGAGAAGGCTTCCCGCCATCCCGGATGCAAGCGCTCCTCTCCCCTCCACTTCCTCGCCGCGAAGAAGCCCGTAGGTGAACATTCCATGCACTATTCCGCGTGTGCCACCATAAAGACTGAGGGTGGCATCGGCATCGGTCACCTGTATGCCTTTGGTAGCCATAAGCGGAATGAAGAAACCCCCGCCGCTGATCAGCATGTATGTTGCCACCGCTGACTTACCGTCCTCGATTTCGAAGATAACCGGAACTGCCCATCCGTAGTATCCCATCGATAGTGCCAGGGAGCCGGTGAGAAGCTTGGTTCGTCCCTCCTGGTTTAATAAAATCTGAGGTTTTTCCTGCCTGATCCGTTCTGTCACTTTTCTTCGAAACTCCCGGGCTTCGTCGGCAGTCATCGGTAACCGGGCTTTCAATAACCTTTCCTCCGGCTGGTAGGAAATCTCAAGCACAAAGGACGTATCGGAGATCTGAAATAGCCTGGCTTCCAGAAAGTTTTTGTAATCGGTGAATAGATCCAACTTCTGCCCCAGCTCCGAATCGATGTATTCAAGCTTCCCCTCTTCGTCTATTGGAACTTGAGCTTCCTGTGCCTGACTTGATGCTGCAAAAGCAATGGATGAAAGCAGGATAATGGTCAGAAGGACTTTGGTTTTCATATTTCCCTCCTGTTCAAATGTAATTATGGACAGGGACACTTCTCCCGTCATAGACGGGATCAGTGCGAGTAAACCCTGTCCCAACTCGAAACACCAACATATTTTATCCTTGGGCAGCGATGCAAATATCCCACTGAAACCGCTCTATTTTCCTAAAAACGCGCAAGCAAGCTTGCGCACTCCAAAACCTATTTCATCGTACTTTGCCCCGGGATAGCGAGGCGAATATTCCTCCAAAACATAATACCGCGAAGATGATGAATGCCGTTTTAGTGCTGGTCAGGAAAGCGGGATACTTCTCCGGGATTATCTGCGCTCTGCCGAGGTAAAGGGCAAACACCAGCATGGCGATCCCCATGGAAAGCATCTGGCCGGTAAGGCGCATGGTACCCAGTGTAGCGGAGGCGACGCCGTAAAATCGTTTCTCTACCGAGCTCATCACCGCATTGGTATTGGGAGAGGAAAATAAAGCAAAGCCAAAGCCGAGCAGAACCAAGCTGAATATTATGAATGCTAAATCCGTGGTTGAGTTTAAGAAAGTGAAAAGCAAAAGCCCGACAACTGTTAATGCCATACCCGCTGAAGCTACTATTCTCGGCTCGATTTTGTCCGAAAGCCTGCCGGCAAGAGGCGAAAAGATAGCCATCACCACGGGCTGGGATACTAAAATCAAACCCGCATCTTGAGGGGTGAGTCCTTTGGTATACTGCAGGTAAAGGCTCAAAAGAAAACTGATAGCCGAAGTGGCACTGTAGTTAATCAATGCCGCCAAGTTGGAGAAAGCAAAAACCCTGTTATTTCCGAATAGACTTATGTTCAAAACGGGATATTCAACTTTTGTTTCCCACCTGACAAATGCAATCATACCCAGAATTCCCAAAAGAACCAACCAGACACCCGTGAGGGCGGGGAGTAAGGAAAAACCATACATCACCGATACAATGGTAATGCTTAATATAACAGAGCCGAGGAAATCGAACTTCTCTCCTATGGCTCCAGCCCATTCCCCCTTCAATTTCCAGAAAACCAAACCTACGACTATCACCGCCAGAAAACAGTTCGTCAAAAAAATGCTTCTCCATCCCAGATGCTGGGTTAAAAATCCACCGACGAACGGTCCGAGTGACAATCCCGTATACACTGCGGCAACGTTAAATCCCAAGGCTTTGCCCCTTTCGCCGATTGGAAATACCGAAGTGAGAATGGCTATGGCAGTGCCAAACATCATCGCCCCTCCGATTCCCTGCAAAATCCGAAAAGTGATAAGCCATATGGCTGAAGGAGCAATTGCCGAAAGGAGAGACGAAATAGCATAAAGCAAAATACCGTAGGTAAAAATCTTCTTTCTTCCATAGATATCTGCTATCCTGCCAAAAGGGACTAAAAACATCGCCGCAGATAAAAGATATGAAGTAGCAATCCAGCTCAACAATACCGCATTCATGGCAAATTCCTTTCCGATGGAGGGGAGCGCTATGTTGACAGAAGATGCCATAAAGGGGGTAAGAAAGGAGGTGAGCGTGGCAACAATTAACGCTGCCTGCTGGTTGATCTTTTCTTCCCGGTTCATGCCGTTCAAAATAATCAATTTTCAAAAAGGTAAAAGGGAAATTTGTGCATCGGGAGATATAAAGAAAGAGGGTTCGAGGGGTCGAGGATTCAAGTGGTCAATGGATCAAAAATAAGTTTTCGTAGTCGAGGCTCCCAGCTTCGGCTATTGGTTGGGCTGTTTAGGGGGTCCAACTTACGGCGTAGTGGTATTATGCCAAATGTCTTTGGATGAATCTTTTGAAGAGAAACAATGATATACTAAGACATACCAGGCTTCCAATCCTTACTGCCCAGATCACACCCAAAGTTTGCCCTAAGGCTCCGGCTAAGAAGCTGCCCAATGGCATGGTCCCCATGAACATCATGGTGTAGAAGCTCATCACCCGCCCCCTAAGCTCATCCGGGATGATCTCTTGTAATAGGGTATTACAGGTGGCGATGATGGAGATCATCCCCCAGCCGGTGGCAACTAAAAGGAGAAGGGATAAGACGAGCAGGTTAGAAAAAGAGAAGGCGAATACGGAAATGAAGAAGACAAAGATTCCAAGCCGCATGTATTTCAGCTTCTCCTCGCCTTTCCGTGAAGCCAAGCCCAAACCGGCAGTGATCGCTCCGATCCCTATGGCAGCCATCAGAAATCCCAAACCGGAGGGTCCGGCTTTGATGATATCCCGGGCAAATACCGGCATCAACACGGCGTAGGAAAAACCAAAAATGCTCATGGCCGAGACCATAATGACCAAAGCCAATACCCTTTTATTCCCCCGAACGTAGGAGACCCCCTGTTTGAAACTGGTCAAGAAGGTGTGATTGCTATCGGAGAAGACCAGATCCTGCATCCTCATCAGCAAAAGACCGGAGATCACTGCCAGAAAGCTCAATCCGTTGACAAAAAAACAGCCAGCCTCTCCTGCCAAGCTGATCAGTATACCAGCAGCAGCCGGACCTAAAATCCGGGCGGCATTAAACATAAAGGAGTTAAGAGCAATGGCATTCAGAAGATCATCCTTACCTACCATCTCTTTTACGAACGACTGCCGGGTGGGCATGTCGAAGGCGTTGACCATACCCAGACATAAAGCCAGAATCATCACGTGCCAGACTCTCACCAGTCCGGTGTAAGTCAAAAAAGCTAAAACGAAAGCCAAGATCATGGCACCGGTCTGGGTTAAGATGAGCAGCTTCCGTTTTTTGACCCGGTCGGCTATAACCCCTGCGGGCAACGAGAAGAAAAAGACGGGCAAGCTGGCAAATGCGCCCACCACCCCCAATAAAAATGGTGAATTGGACATACGTAACACCAGCCAGCCCTGAGCCATGCTCTGCATCCAGGTTCCGATAAGCGAGATCATCTGTCCGAACCAGTAGAGCCGGAAGTTGCGATGTCTTAAGGAACGGAATGTTTTCCAAAGCATTCCCTGCTGTTGTTCTGGAGAGGCGTGTTTTTGATGGGTTTGTATTTCAGACATATATTTTATTATAGAAGAGTGATGATCTTCTGAAAGATAATTCAATCAAAACTTATGAATTATACGGGAAGACCAAGGTATTCTAAAGCGATTTTATTACAGAGGGACGTATGTTTATAACACACATCAATGATGCAGGCTAAACGTTCTTATTTGAATATAAGACTCTGTTTATCAAAATGTTGGCAGGTAAATTTTTGCACAAAAACGCCGATATTAAAATTAGGCTACTAACATTCAGTAAAATTCAGCGTATTAATCTTTACGAAAATTATAGAAACAGGAATCGTGAGTTTACTTGAAAGAGCAATCTTCCAATTTAAATTATTGAGACGACTGGGATAAGAATCCAGAAAAAAAGTAAAGATTTCTCTTGACATGGTTTTTTTGTCTAATATAATACTATATGTTTTTTTATAATTCTTCCTACCAGAGGAAAATGTCAGGATAAGTAAATTATAATCAGGTCATTTACTTTCGAATGTTTTTTTACGTTTACGGCAATGTAAAAAATTGATGTTAGTAATAATGCTATAATATACAACAGAGGTGATGATATGCAAGAACAAGGAGGAGAAGATAGCGGATAGTATTAAATTCCATAGTTAAGGAATTTTGACCCTGAGTTTTTTTCTGACTCAGGGTTATTTTTATCTTGACAAAACTGTTACGGTTACTAAATTACAAGTATGAGATATGCCCAAATAAAGGAAGATATTCACGGAATTACTCGCTATTCCATCAGAGATTTTTTGATAAGATTCCTTGCTTTAATATTCTTTATATCAGGATCAGTACTATTGTTTCATGGAATTCACCTGAGTATAGAAGTAATTGTAGGCATCTTTATGATTACTATAGCTGTTGTAATTGCTGCATATATATATTATTTTCATGTTGTTACTGGTCCATCAAGAAAGTACCATGATCCCTCAGTTTTTGTTCTTAACTCACAAGCATATTTAAGAATTATAGACAAAGAGGGGAAGATAGCTGAATATAAAAAGACAAAGACTTGCCGTTCCCTGGTTGATGGATTTACTGGGTATACTGAGACCTTTCTACGCGCAGATGGGAAAATTAAAGATATCCGCACTGGAGGCTCCACGCACTGCTCAAGCCATATAATGCCTGATGGAAGGCTTGTTGTTGACATCTTTTTTACAGATCCATTACAAAATGGAGATATCTATGAGATGTCTTTCTCCTGTGTGTATTGTGATTCCTTCATGAACGAACAAGAATATTTTGGGACTCGTTTCATTTTTCCTACCGAGAAGTACCAATTGACAATTGAATTCCCAGCAGAGAGACCTGTAAGGAAGGCGTGGCTTGAAATATCAGATTCCCTCGAATCTGATAAAATAGTTACAGATCCGGAATACATCCGTATTGAGAAGGACGCCAATACACAACACACAAGAATAATTGCCGTATCCAATAACCCCAATTTCTATTCGAAACATACTGTCCGTTGGAATTGGTGATTATATGGATGAACACCTAAAGAACGAGGAAGGTAGAATTTTGGGAATTATTATAAAAATAGTGATTTCGATTATTGGCTTAGACTGGGAAAAAATCGGAGGCTTACTGGCAAGAAAACCATATAAGTTCATAGAGGATAATCACGAAATAGAATTTATCGAAGATGAAAGGAAAGCAGTACACCGAAGAGCTACCGTAATTAAAACCAGGAAAAAAAAGACTACCCAGATCAAGATAAGAGATTATGAGATATTCAGGAAGTATGGTTCTGTAAGTTGGTCTCCGTCCTGTACCGAAAATGGCACTTTCTCCATTATGCATGCGGGGGCAGACCCTGGGGTTGTCTGTTTTAGTGAGCATGCGCTTGAAGATAAAAGAAGCGTTTGTAGGACAGTAGAGATAGAGTATTTAGATTGTCGTCTTGGTATTATTCCTCCGACACACACCTCTCGTAGACTTAGACCGGGTCCTGAAATATATCTTAATGTTAACGATGCAACAGATTCCTTGTTGTTGAAGCTTTACTTTAAAAAAACAAAATGCGCTGGTGCACAAATAGAGAAAGTAGTCTATCCTGAAAGGATTTACAAACATCTAAAAGAACAGCCAAGCTGGGGACCAGACTTGGTAGAGTTACATTTGCATAAACCTGACATAGGAAGTGAGTATCGAATCTCTACGTGGTTCCAAAACTGATATTTATCTTTGTTCACTAATTAGATCTTTCAATTTGGAACTCGTTTCTAATATTTTAACTAACTTATTAACTTCATGATCTTTTGGAAAAGGAAGTTACCACAATTACTCATTTTCTGTTCGTTGTCATTGTTGATGATATTATTACCAGTCATAGCTAGTAACCTCGAGGACTTCGCCCGCACACTTTCTTTTGTCCCTTCTTTGTTTCAAACCTATGTAAGCTCACCTGATAAGTCATATGTGGTCACCAAAAAGGCAACATGTTTCCCTTTGATGGTTAGATTATTGCCAGAAAAAGACCTGCGATTTTTTGTTGTTAATTATCATGCTCTGACACTTAGAGACAGTTTAGGAAATATTATTGCAGAAGTGGATACCGGTAGTGTGCTTCGAAACGCGGAGGACACTGTGATAACTATAAGGGTAAAGGTTTTCAGGAAGAACCCTGCAATAGACATAGCTTTACTTGAAAATGTAGGTCCGATTCCGTCAGCTTTCAAGATCGAAACCACGGGCATCTTAATTGACCTTAACGTGCAGACTGATCCCCTGGTCGGTGAAAAAATCTTCTACAGTGGATTCCCTTTATTGCTTGGAGAGGACACAACCCTTAAACAGAATTATCCACTTGTAATTAACGGATCAGTTTCTCAGGTTTTGTCTAATAAACCAGATTTCATTGTGCAGGCTCCAATATTTTCAGGTGCCAGTGGTTCACCGATAATGTCCCAAAATGACGGTAGATTTTTAGGTGTAATATTTGGAAGTGTCCCAAAACAAGAAAGCCTTCTTTATGCGCTTAAAGCCAACATAATTAGAATATGGATAACGAAGATACTCCTTGAAACCATTAGACAGACTGTTCCGCAGAAGAAATAACACACTATCTTCTAGTTCCTCCGCTACACATTTATGTACCTTTATGTTTGCTTAGACTAAATCCCCAGTATTACTACAGGTGTAATTTCTACCATAACAACCACCAACGAGTGGTTTAGGTTTTTAGTTTTAAGGTTATAGTGTAAGAAGTAAAGGTATTTGACCTTAATCTACACACAGTGAGATAACCTAGGCATACAACTATTTAAGTTGGCTATCTTTATAAGACGAATCTTACTTTGTGTTTTAATTTGCAGCCCACTCCTGCCATACCCATTGAGGGGGAAAAGAGATTTCACTTGCCAGCCAAGGGGACTTATCGCAAAATAAATCTCGGTAACAATCCCGTCAAGAGTAGCTCCTAACATAACTAATTAATTGGCAGCAACACAATCTTGTAGGGACAACTCCCCGCCTTTGGTATGAACCATACGGTTCATACCTTTGGTGGGGCGTTACGCATGAGTTGCCCCCACACTTTTGGATGTTACTTTTTTCCCAGGGGCATGATGTAGATTATTGTTTCATCTGCGGGAAGATTCAAGGTTTTTTTCACGTCCTCGTCCTTAAAACCAGCCATTACCACCGTCCCGATATTCAGGGAGACCCCCTCCAGGTAGACGTTTTGGGCGGCATGACCTGCCTCCAGATAAAACCAGTTCGGATTTTTGGTCTTGGCAGTCAGCCCGGTTATGATCAAAGCAGCCGGAGCATTCTTTATGGGCGCCTGCCCTGCTGCATCGAATAACTTGGCTTTCATATCCCCACCAGCCATTTTAAGCAGCTCGTGATGGGCGGGTTGATATTGGTATAATCCCATGGGCAAGCCAATCAGTTTACCCGGAAGAACATAGACATTCAGCAGGTAAGTCGCCCTGGCAGAGGGGGCGGTACGATGACCGGTCTTGGGATCGGTGATGCCTTGAGCCGCCCAGAGGATTTGCGAAACCTCAGATAAAGTCAGCGAATCCTCCTTGTATTCTCTGATAGACCTTCTCTCCAGAAGGGCTTTTTCCACCGATACCTCACCTTCATATTTTGGCTCAGGTAATGGGATGGTCTCGGTTCTGGTTTCTTTCTCCTGGGCAATTGCCGATTGGCTCCCATCTTTGGTTCCCGATTGCATGAGGAGCAATCCACCCGCGAAGAAAAGCACTGACACGAGAAATAAAACGTGTTTTTTCATGTTCTACCTCCTTCTGATTGTTTTGAAATAATTCCTTCCGGTTTCGTTTACGAGGTTTCGGTTACGTATCGTTCTTCGTTTGTTCGTTTTCGGGTATCGTCTTAGTACCTGATAACTGTTAACTACTCTTCTTTCCGGTCATCTCCGTTATGTCTAATCTTAATATCCCCACTTCTTTATAATCATCATCCGATTTCAGGCTTTTTTCTCTGACTATGTCGGGCTCATCTTCCAAATGCTCCAGTAAAACGTTAATAGCATGTTTTTTCTCTGTCAGATCGTGTATCTGATACATCTTTCCCCAAAAGACCACGGAGCGATAAGCATGAGAACAATCCCCCATCTTGTATCCCCGGTCTTCGATTACCGTAGCACAGACGTTCGGATTCTGATGAATGAAATCCAGCTTCAATCCCTCTGGGGAACAGTGAAAGAAGAGGGCATTTTTGTTCTCATCATATCCATAGCTCAATGTCACTCCATAAGGCTCATTATCCCGGCACATGGAAACTACCACATACTTCCCCTGTCTTAATATCTCCGATAATAGATTTTTATCTGTTATCTCTTTTTCCTTTTTTCTTATGTGATATTTGGGCATGGTTTACTCCTTGTTGGTTTCAGAATCGAAAAATCAGAGTGAAATTTTGTCGTTTCTGAACCGATGTTGTAAAGTCAAATACGAAGCGAAAATCGTGGTTAGCAGTTGCAGGAAAGGGGAGATGAATACCATCAGAACCAGCCACCCGATGAAGCTGGCTTTCGGCTCATACAGAATCATAGGGATGCCGAAATTCTTAAAATCGGATGCGGGATCGAAAAGCAGGATGATGGTTCGTCCCCAGATGGCACACATCACTAAAAAAGTGAAAAATGAAGTGATGAAGGCATATCTCAAGACCCGATGGAGAGTATCTTTAATGCTAAGATCAAGGACACTTATCCTTTTTGCAATGTACCAACCGACCACGAATCCAAATAGTATGCAAAAGATCGGCACCCCCATTCCCATACCCACACACAGAAGATCGAGGAGAATGAAAAGCACCAGAACGATTTTAAAATTCCTATTAAAAATACTAGTCAAGTTTAATCAGAGTAGTTTTATTATGTTTCTATCAGCCCAAAAGTCTGGACCATCACATCCAAGTATTATTCGGGCATAACCATTAGCCTTATCGGCTCGTCCTCGGTTTGGATTCCCGGGGGACTATATCTAAGATCAGCTTTTCCGTGCGCCGGATGATGGTAAGATGCAGCTTTACTCCTATCCGCTTTTCCGTTAAAAGCCGGTGAAGGTCATCGATGTTTTTAATCGGCTGACCGTCAAAACCGACAATGATGTCTCCTCCAATCAAACCGGCTTTCTCTGCGGGGCTGTTCTTCTCCACCGAGATCACCTGAATGCCGCTTTCGGTTGATAATTTATGAAAACGAACCAACCGGCGTAGCAATGGTACATTCTGCCCTCCGATACCGATGTAACTGCGCCGGATTCTCCCCTCTTTGATCAGAAGGCCGGTGACGTATGTTGCCGTATTGATCGGAATGGCAAAGCAGATTCCCTGGGCGGGCAGGATGACGGCGGTATTGACCCCAATCACTTCCCCCCGTGAGTTTACCAGAGGACCACCGGAATTGCCGGGATTCAAGGAGGCGTCGGTCTGGATGATGTTGTCTATCAGCCGACCGGATATCGAGCGGAGCGAGCGCCCGAGAGCGCTTACCACTCCCGAGGTGACGGTCCACTGGAAACCGTAAGGGTTGCCGATAGCGATCACCAGCTGCCCCACCCGGATGGATTGCGAATCCCCCAAATCTGCCGCTACCAGATCAGTCCCGATGATTCGGATGACCGCCAAATCGGTATCCGGGTCGTCTCCGACCAGGGTCGCCTCAAAATGGCGGCCATCGGAGAGAGTGACGTCGATTTTGGTGGCAGCATGCACCACGTGGCTGTTGGTCAGAATAAAGCCGTCCGGCGTGAAGATGAAACCCGAAGCATTGCCATGCAGCTCCTGGGGGAAGTGAGGGTCTCTTCTCTGCCACTCTTGCGGTTGCTGGTGAACGTCGATATTAACCACTGCCGGGCCGACCTTTTCCACTGCGCTGATAACCGCCTGGGAATAGGCATCCAACAAATCCTTATCGGAAGCGGTGGCGGTTTTCGAAGAAACAAACCCGGGCTCGATTACCGAATTTGGTTCAGACACTAATTGAGATATCCGCTTTGCGGTTACGTTCTTTTTTTTCATTTTCCCTCATTAGATACAAGGATAACAGACCGGCTATCCGACTGAATGTTTATATACATCACCGTCTGGAAGCCATCCCGATACAATCCTCCGGGCAGACTTCCACGCAAAGGCCGCAGCCATAACAATTGTTCCGATCGACAACCAGTTTTTCTTCATTCATTTTTCTGGCTTTGAAATAGCAGATGTCGGGGCAAATTCCGCAATGGGTACACTTGTCCCATTCGGTCTGCTCGATGGAAATTCCCTTATCGCATACCTCGGTCTGGTCCAGGAAATAGCCACAGCAATCGTCGCAGCAAAAGCATATGCCTTCGGTCACGGTTCGATCTTTTTCATTCCTAAACGGTCTGGTAACCAGATGCTTTTCCTTGGCCTCCCGGAAAATCTCATCTAACTCAGCCCGGAAGATCTCCTTCTTATTCGAACCGCTGCTGGCTTGAACGTCACCGCGGAACATCAGACAGAGATCCATTCGGGAGCGGGAACAACCCCCCTCTTTTTTCTCCCGACAACCGCAATTCTCCACCCAGAAGCGCTTTTGTGGACTAACCAGTTTTTTTGCCTCTTCAGGGGTGCAGACATAGTGAAAATGTAAATCGTCGCCACTCATGATATCCTCCTGTTAGTCATCCTCCTCTTTGGTCCGCTGCCTAAATGGAGAGAGGAGAGGTTTCAACAGAAATCAGGAATTCGAGAAGCACAATTCAGAATTGTTTTGGGTCCTTTTGGTTCTCTGTTTTACGGATATGCCGAATTTTACGTCATGATTTCCGGTCTCCCCCATCACAATTCCCATTTCTTACTTGTGGTCGGAGATGATAGAAAATCAATACGATACCGAGAATGTCATTAAAATGTAAGTTTATCTGAATCACATTATTATTTTTCGTTATTATCGTTTCCCTTGACATCGTGCATGGTCCCAGCTGCTGTTGGCCTACAGATAATGCGTTTGTTATCGACTGAGGAACATTTCATAACTTACGGATGTCATAGCCATAACCGCCCTCAAGCGATTCACCTGCGTTTTTATACGCAGTCACATACTGTCCACAATTGCTTCCAATCCAATTTTCCTCGATCTCTCCGATGCTCAAAATAACTTCATATCCCGCCTGTTTCAGCGCTTCGACGATCTCGTACTTTTCTCTGTCGGGTCGTACATACGACAAGATATGGTTCCTTCTGGCTTGAAAAGTCGGATTCACCGGCGTGATCTTGATCAAAAACAAGCGGGGATCGAAATGGTCCAAAAGGACATGGGAATCAACCGGCATCCCTTCGGATAGAGCAAAATTAAGGGTGATCTTTCTATCCCCCGGTTGATAAAATGCCTGGCCGAATTCTGCCATCTGTTTGAAGCTCCATTTATTCATGGGGATCAGCCAATCCCGTAAAGCTTCATCCGTGGTATGAAGGGAGAACTGGAATTGGAATTTTCCCACATAATTTTCGTTTTTTATCCTTAATAATTTTCCAAGAAATTTCTCGGTTCCCCGGGGCGCGATGGTGGAGAAGGAAATCATCAAACCCGGAGCATCGTAAAGTTCGGGAAGCAGCCGGAGAACCTCCAGAACGTTTTCATTGAACGAGGGTTCTCCGGTGCGGGCAAATTGGATCTTCAGTTTTTCGACTGCCACTTGTTTATCCTGGTATCTTTCTTTAATCAAGTAGTCTATCTGATAGAGTATCTCCCCGGTGGAAAGTTTTCCCTGATAATATCCCCCGGCATCACAAAAACGGCATCCCACCGGACATCCATACAGGGTGGAGATAGTTAAGACCCACTTTTTCTCCCGGGGGAGTGGAGGCTGCAAGGATTCTACGAATTCTATCAGGTTTTCCCCTTGGTTTTCCGCTATATAAACCGTGGCAATATCCTCGCGTCCGATTTTCGCAACCACCTTCATGACGGGTTCTCCTGAATTTTTCGGAATATCTCCATGCCCGCTCTGACTCCGTCCCCTATGCAGAGCGCGACCTGCCGGTTTAGGTTATTCTTGACATCACCAATCACAAAAAGCTCCTTCTTTTCTTGAAGTCTGTTTAAGTTCTCCTTCAGATTCTTGCTTAATAAATCAAGACTAGGGTCTCTTCCAATGGCTACCACCAGATAACGAACCAGAAGCTCACTTTCACCGGAGATTTGGCGAAAGCTCAATTTTACCATATCATCCAGACATTTGATACGCAATATTTCAGTGTTCCCCCAATACGAGATCGCTTTGGCTTGCCTGGCTCTTTGCCAAAGCAAAGGAAGGCATTTAATTTCATTCCCTCTATTGAAAATCACCACCTGGTTCTGTTTGGCGGAGAGGTTCAGGGCATAGTCAAAGGCGCAGTCGCCTGAGCCCACAATGGCTATTTTCTCTTTGCTCACCTGTGCTAAAGGAGTGATCTCATAAAGTATATGATGATCCGCCTCCGGGGGCACCTCGGAAACAGACAATCTTCGAGGTCTGGTTCCAGATGCCAGGATCACAAATCGAGAGGAGGCCTCCCTTTGATTGGTGCGTACCCAAAACATTTCGTGGTGGTGGTCAAGCTCCCGTACCTCCTCAAAACAGACTTTTATGCCAGCGTGGTCCATTTGTTTTTCAAAAAGTTGAGCTAATTGGAGACCGGAAATCCCATTTGGAAAGCCGGGATAGTTTTCCATTAAGTACGCATTTCTTAACAAACCGCCAACCCGATCTTTTTCGAAAAGAGTTGGCAGAATCCCATAACGCTTTAATTGAATGGCTGCTGCGATACCAGCGGGACCTGCACCTACGATAATCACATCATTTGGATCCACTTATCCACCTCTCAATTACATACTATCCACGGCAGTTTGTCCAAATCCACATTCCCTCCGGAGAGGATTATTCCGACCCGTTTTCCGGTGACATCGATTTTCTTCTCCAGAAGCGCTCCGAACGGAACAGCGGCGGAGGGTTCGACGATGATCTTCATCCGCTCCCAGATGATACGCATGGAGGATACGATGGCATCCTCGCTTACCGTTACGATCTGGTGAACATATTTTCTTATGATGGGAAAGGTCTTGTCTCCCAGAGAGGTGCGCAGTCCGTCTGCGATGGTCTGGGGATTTACCTGGGGGATCAATCTTCCTTCGTAAAACGATCTGTAAGCATCGTCTGCGCCTTGTGGTTCTGCGGCTACCACTTTGATTCCAGAAGAAAGGTAATTTACTGCCAATGCGGTTCCGCTCAAAAGCCCACCACCGCCCACCGGAGCTATGACCAGGTCCAGATTTTCTACCTCCTCCAAAAGCTCTTTGGCACAGGTTGACTGACCGGCGATTATCCGGTAATCGTTATACGGATGAATAAAAATGGCACCCGTTTCCTTGACCACCCGATTTAAGTTATCTTCGCGGGCTTGCAAAGTAGGTTCACAAAAAATGATGCTTCCTCCATAACCTTCCACCGCTTTTATTTTCACGATAGATGAGTTTTTGGGCATGACAATGTAAGCTTTGATTCCTCTGATTTTCGCAGCAAGAGCCAAAGCCTGGGCATGATTGCCGGATGAATGGGTGGCAATTCCCCGGTTGGCCTCTTCATCGGAGAGGGAAAGAACGGCGTTTGTAGCTCCGCGAAATTTGAAAGCACCGACTTTCTGGAAATTCTCGCATTTAAAGAACAATTCTGCGTGGACTATCTGATTAAGGCATTTACAGGTCAATACCGGAGTGCAGTGGATGAAGGGATTAATCCGGTTAGCTGCTAGGTGGATGGATTTGATATCAGGTATCGAGTTGGTATTGATATTATTCATTATTTCCCGATTTTTTCTCTTCGCGTACTCTTAGTGTGTCAGAAGGAACTCCTGACGCCATATGAAATGTGAATTCCATGACAAAAACCACACTTCATACGGAGTGTACTCCTGCGAAGCAAGGGATGTTCCAATGCCACTTTTTCTCGTTGATCTAATATTCCAAAGTTTTTAAACATCTTTACCGTGCTGTATATCCTCCATCGATCACCAGTTCGCTCCCGGTGACGAACTTCGATTCATCAGAAGCCAGATAAAGGATACCATAGGCGATATCGTCTGGTTCACCCACATGTCCGATCGGATGTAAACCATCCAAAATCTTTCTAACCTCATTGACGTCACCCTGGGATTTGGCGTAGTTTTCCACCATCGGTGTCCAGATGAATCCGGGATGGACTGAGTTCACCCGGATCTTATCCTTGGCATAAAGAAACGCATCGGTTTTGGTCATTATCCTCACACCACCCTTGGAGGCGTGATACGGCGGGACATCCGGCGCGCTTACGATTCCATATATGGAAGAAAGATTTATGATACTGCCCCTGCCGGCTTTCCTCATATGGGGAATCACATGCTTAGTGCAGAAGAAAACGCCTTTTAGATTGACTGCCATAACCTGATCCCATTCTTCCTCGGTTATCTCATGGGTGGGCTTGCTTACTCCCGATATTCCGGCATTGTTTACTAAAATATCGATCTTCCCAAAGATTTTGGCGACATCCGAGAATACATTCTGGACCTCTTTTTCCTTAGAAACGTCCATATGCCAGAATTTTGCCACACCACCGAAACCTTTGATTTCATCCACCACCTTTTGACCCTCTTGGTCCAGTATGTCGGTTACCGCCACCTTAGCCCCTTCCTTTGCCAGAAGTTTGCAGCTTGCCAAACCGATCCCCAATGCTCCCCCGGTAACAATGGCTACTCTGCCTTCTACTCTGCCCATATTTACCTCCTCTTTTTCATTCTCTATAGAGGATGAGACCGCCTTTGCTTAACAGGAGAATGGTAACTTGGTTGCGTGTTCCTTTTTCTCCATTTAGCATAGTAGGGATAACCTCTGGGTTGTCCCTACAATTTTTTCCCGTAATCAGTGAGCTGAGGAATCTTCCTGCATGATCCCAAAGACGTTTCCCTCCGTATCCATGCAATAAGCCATATAACCCACCCCGGGCACTGCCATTTTCGGAACCACTACCTTCCCGCCTTGCTCTACTACCTTTTTGGTAAATTCATCCACCGACGGGACGTCGATAGTATTCTCCGTATGGGCCTGCGGGTTTTGCCGTCTCATGATACCGCCGTCAATGCCCGGCTGCTCCTTTGGTCCGGTCATGCACAGCCAGTATTCCATTGGTCCGTCCCACTTCTTTATCTCCCAGCCGAACACCTTCTGGTAAAACTTCACGGCGCGTTCCGGGTCGTCCGCATTGATTTCAAAATGAACTACGCGGGGCATATTCTGCCTCCTTGGTCATTAAGGTTGAGTTCTGTTTGTGCAACCTGACACTTCTTTTTATCATTCTATCATTTTTTAACATAAAAACAAGAACAATTTTCCAAGCCCCCCCGCAGGCTGAAGCCTGCGGCTACCAGCCCCTCCTGTTTATCTAATAACAAGAAATATTTTCCAAGTAAACGGATTAAGCAGCAGAAGGGAATTACATCAGTTATATACGTTGAATCCGTTGACCATCTTTCTTTTTTCTCCCGATTTTTCTTGCTTTTTGTGGTAAAAATCGTTATGTATGAAAACACGGTGGTAATGTTACTAAAATAGGAAATTCGACAAGGATAAATAAGCGTGGGAAGGATAATCGCCATAGCCAATCAAAAGGGCGGGGTGGGGAAAACCACCACCGCAGTCAACCTGTCCGCCAGCTTAGCGGTGGCGGAGAAGAAAACCCTATTGGTCGATTTTGACCCCCAGTCCACCTCCACTTCCGGCCTGGGAATCGATAAAAACAATTTAGAGAAAACCATATACGAGGTGTTGATCGAAAACTTCCCCGTGGAAAACGTAATCTGTAAGACCGAGCTGGAATATCTGGATGTGGTCCCATCCAATCTCCGACTGGTGGGGGCGGAAGTGGAACTGGTGAGCGTCGAATCCAGAGAAAAGAGGCTGGGTATGGTTTTAGAGCCGATCAAAGGGAAATACGATTTCCTTTTAATCGATGCTCCCCCTTCCTTGGGGCTTTTGACCCTGAATATTCTAACCGCAGCTGATTCCATCCTTATCCCCATCCAGTGCGAATATTATGCTATGGAAGGACTTAGCCAGCTTTTAAATACCATCAATCTGGTGCAGAAGGGGTTAAACCCTCACCTGCAAATCGAAGGGGTGCTTCTGACCATGTACGATGGACGCCTGAACCTATGTAAACAGGTGGCGGAGGAGATGAGGAAATATTTTACAAATAAAGTGTATAAGACAGTGATAAACAGGAACGTGCGACTCTCTGAGGCGCCCAGTTTTGGAAAACCGATAATACTGTATGACATCGTCTCCACCGGAGCCGAGAATTACTTGAGCTTGGCGGAGGAGATATTAAACCATAAAGACAATGTTGAATGACGGATGGGAAATCCGTCCACTGTCCACAGTCCGCAGTCCGCCGCAAAAGCAGAAGAAAAAAGGAAGAGGAAGAAAGAAAATAAATACAGATAATTAATAAATGATGATGGTTAACGGATGATGAAAAGACAGAGAGGTCGAAGATGAGCAGGAATGCATTAGGTAAAGGATTGGAGGCGTTGATTCCACAGGTTCCTTCGGAACCAGTAAAGACCGAGGAGCAACCCAAAGAGGGATTCGTGCATGTCAGTGTCGATAAGATCAGATCCAATCCCTATCAGCCACGGACGAGAATGGACGAGGAAAAGCTCTCTGAGCTTACCGCTTCCATCAAGGAGAAAGGGATCATCCAGCCGGTGGTGGTTAGACAAACCGGAGAGGAGTTCGAGCTGGTTGCCGGGGAGAGAAGGCTGACTGCGGTCAAGAGACTGGGCTGGGAAAAGATACCGGTGGTGATCACCGGGAAACTCTCCAAAGAGGAGATGCTGGAGTTTTCCTTAATCGAGAATCTGCAAAGAGAGGATTTAAACCCGATCGACACAGCCAAGGGCTATAAGCGACTGATGGAAGAGTGCAGTCTCTCCCAGGATCAGATGGCTCAAAAGATCGGTAAGGACCGATCCACCATCGCCAATACTTTACGGCTTTTACACCTGCCGGAGGAGGTGCAGAAATCGGTTTCGGAAGGGGAGCTTTCTGAGGGACATGCCCGGGCGATGCTGCCCCTGCCGAGCGAAAAAGAGCAGATCAATCTGGCAAAGAGGGTGATCAAAGAAGGGCTTTCGGTTCGGAAAATTGAAGAGCTGGTTTACGGTCAGAAAAAGACCCCAACTTTGCCCCGTAAACAAAAATTAACCCCTGCTTTTTTTGAGATCGAGGAGAAACTAAAGCAATTCTTTGGAACTGCGGTTAAGGTGACCGCAAGGGAAAGGGGGGGGAAGATAGAGATAGAGTTCTATTCCGAAGAGGACCTAAGCCGGTTATTGGAATTGCTGCAGATAACGCTGTAGGCGTTTTTCTGAATCTGTGCCTATTTACATTCTTAGCTTAGCAAAGGTGAGTTTAGCGGAGAGTTGAGAGGATAGAAAAAACGTTTAAAAAATAGATTTATAAACAATTTCGGGCGAATCTAAAGATTCGCCCCTACAAATACTATAATGTCTAAAAGATATATCGACTTTCTCATAGTTCCCGAGGGGAATTCCAAGAGTTATAAGTTCAAGTTGACCTACTTTGCCACCTGGTTGATAGCGGGGATAGCGGGTGCCATTCTGATTTTTGCCATTGCTTTTAGTGTGGTGCACGGAGAACTGGTGTATCGGGTATTTGCCGGAAAGTCGCTGGTCCAGGAGAATGAAAGGCTGAAAAGATATAATGCCAGAGTGGTGGAATTGGAGAAGGAGCTGAAGGAATATAAAAATTTCGTCAATAAGGTGGCGAGTTTAGCCGGGGTGAAATACGAAGGGGGAGAGTCCAAACAATTAGCTTATTTGCCGGAAAAGACGGAACCGGAGGATAAAGAGATTACCAGCCAAACAGAAGACATGATGGACCAAGGAGTTTCACCGAACGGAGAGGGATTAATCAAAGCATCATTAAACCCCATCAAAGCAAATCTTGACTCCTTGAAACATTTCCCCACCGGGGTTCCGGTCGATGGATGGGTTACCAAGGGTTTTTCTCCTAACGATCCTCAACTTAGAGGAGGTCATCCGGGTGTGGATTTTGCTGCTAAGATCGGGACCAAGGTGAAAGCAACCGCAGACGGGAAGGTAGTCACCGCCGGATGGGATGACTTTTATGGCAACGTGGTGATGATAGATCACGGCAACGGTTACGTCACCTATTACGGTCATAACTTAAAGGTACTGGTAAAAGTTGGGGATACCGTTCATCGGGGGGACGTGATCGCCCTTTCCGGAAGCTCGGGAAGGAGTTCGGCTCCGCATCTGCATTACGAGATAAAAAAGAACGGAATGGCTATTGATCCCAAGGATTTTCTAAACCAAAGATGAAACCAAACAACCTGGAGGAGGTTTTTTTGCGGAGTGTTCACCTTAGTTGAATTGGGTTTTTATTTCAATATAGGATAGAACCGAAGCTTTATACTGTAGAGGAAAATGAAATGAAAAACAAAAATTACAAAGGAGAAGGTGGATTGAATACCATTATTGGAAAGGATTCCAAAATCGAAGGTAACATTGAGGTTGATGGTGGCTTGAGGGTGGATGGTGCGGTTAAAGGTAAGATATCCGCTACCGATACCTTAAGCGTGGGAGAAAGCGGGATGATCGAAGCTGAAGTAAACGTGAAGATAGCGGTGATCAGCGGGAAAGTGACGGGTAATATCCTAGCCCAGGAGAAAATCGAATTGCAGTCCAAAGCGACGGTGGAGGGGGATATCACCACCAGAAATTTGATTGTCGAAGAAGGGGCGGTTTTTCACGGCAGCTGCAGTATGAAAGGTTCATCCGATGTGTATCTCAAGACGCATTCTACCGGTTTGAATCAAAAAGCCCATGTCTCCGGTGTGATTCCTCCAGATTAAACTTTTCATATAGGTTAAACTCCCTATACCAATTATAGGGATGCTCCATGTGGATAATTATCATCAGTTTGTGGATATTCCGTTAATTTATTTTGTTTCAATGGTTTAATATGATAATTGCGAGTCAGAAAAAGAGGAGTTATCCACACCTATTTTTATAACCTTTAATCGGAGTTTAGGTTAAACTTATCACTCAAATCTGTTCATCAGAAGAAAAGTCCAAAGGCATTGATCGATTTTGTATTAGGCTTTTCTACCTGGAAGTCGAAAAATATTTCGAGAAAAAAATTTGATGATGAGGAAATGAATTCACATTAGTTGAATTCACAGCTGAGGGATTCACAGCAGATTAAACGGATTAAGCTGATGGATTCGCAGCTGATCAAGAGGGGTAAACAAACAAGATGATCTGGCTAATCATCATCCTTCTAATTGCAAGTACCTATCTCTGGATATATCGCTTCCACATTTATTCTTTTTTAATCTACCTTTCTGTCAGATTCGAGCATAGACCGAAAGATTTCCAATTATTAAGTACACTCCGGGATAACTTGGTTCACGAGAGAAAGAAAAAGATAGCGGGGCTGGAAATGATCCTTTCCTCCTGGGAAAGAGGGGACGAGATCCAACCCAAATATGAATATTTCAAAGAGCTTTTGGAGCAATTGAAGGAATTGGTCCGCGAAGAAAAAAGAAATTTGATGGTGGTGACTAGAGATATTTTCCTTTGTGCGAAATTATGGCGAAAGCTTGGTAAAATTGAGAAGATATCGAAAAAGAAGAGGGAGAGAGTTGAGAAGCAAGAATTGAGAACTGAGTTAACCCAAATTCAAAATCTGATAAATCAAGTGGTGGAAGGTGTGACGGAGCAGTTTTCATTCACTATGAATCAGGTTGTGGCAGAATCGGTAAAGATTGTGCGGGTGGAGAAGTCTCAAGTCAAAAATATCGAGATACAAGAGCAACTGGATGATGTAGGTAACTCGATTCGATTCTCTTACGACAGATTCAAAGACTGGCAGAGGATTTTAACCAACCTGATTCGTAATGCGGTGGATGCGGTCGAAATTAAGCAATCGAGGGAGGGGGTAGTTTCTCGATTCATCGAGAAGGGGGGGGAACAGAGTCAATGGGTCAGAATCTCCGCCAAGCTATCGATCTCAGACCCAAACTCTGTCTCAATCTGTATCGAGGATTCGGGTATCGGCATGGATGAAGCCACCAGATTGTCCTTCTTCAAAAAGGGATTCACTTATGGAAAAGAAGGGGGCTTGGGACTAGGAGTTAGTGAGGAGTCGGTACAATTGATTAATAACTATGGCAACTGGCAGGTGGAAAGCAAAAAAGGGGTGGGAACAAAAATAACCATAAATATAGACAAAGAAAGAGCGAGAAAAGGCGAATTGATACTACCATTGCCAAAACCTTTTTACCGAACAAAGCTAGCATATGGTCTCTTTGCTTTGTTATCTAGTCTTATTGGAATATCTCTCCTTTTTACCTTTGACAAATATTCTCGGTTCTGGGTGGATTGGAATCCAGCATTTGCAGAGGCAAAAGAAAACTATCTGATTGTTAAAAATAAATCTAATGAGATGTTATGGGATGTATTTCTACCCGCGCCCATTATGCTTTCAGCGTACACACAAAAACCAGTTGTCGAATTTGTAGACCTAGATGGTGATGGGAAAACCGAAGTGCTGGTAGCAATTAGATACACTGCACGAACCACTGGCAAAGTTATCTGTTACAGTTACAAAAAAGAGAAACTATGGGAATTTGCTTGTGGAGAAGGAGGAATTTATCCCACAGCTGAGGGAGTGAATAGCCAGTATTTTTTCCCAAAACTTGTGGAAGCTGAAGATCTAAATGGAGATTCCAAAAAAGAAATTATAGTTAGTAGTGGAGAGGTGCGCTGGTTCCCCAACCAACTGGCGGTGTTAGACTACAAGGGGAATAAAATATCAGAATATTGGCATCCCGGCATAATGGATTGTCTGTATTGTCTGGATTTCGATAATGATGGCGAAAAGGAGATAATTTTAGGTGGAATAAATAATAGAATGGACTGGTGTCCGGTTATTTCAGTCCTTAACTCCAAAAGAACTTTTGGACAGGCAATGCCTTATCTTGCTGTGAAACAAATCGAAAAAGCGAAAGAAGAGTGGTATATCGTTTTACCCCATATTAAAAAAAGCATCCCCGACGAATCTAAGTGGGAGTCGCTTTTACCAGCAGTTGATAATATGGAGATACTGAGTGAAGAAAATAGAATAGATGTTTACGTCACAGATGGCAGATTATATTCCTTAACTTCGAACTTTAAACTTAATTACTATTATCTCCAACTCGTACATTTTCTACAATGGAAGCATGATCGTCAATTCGCTTATGAACTAACACGAGAGGATTCGGCGAGTTGGGGAAATATTGAGGTTTGGAAAGATGGCGTAAAGATTAGATAAGAATTACCTCTTTCCAAATTTTAGAAAATAATTTCTAAATTTTAGAATTTTCACTGCGAAATAAACTTCATTGGCAATTCCATCCACCATTCTACTTCTTTAAATTCAACAGTTATCCTCCTACATCTCTTTAAGTTACTCTATTTCTACCCTTCTAAACTAAACCCAAAAAGATAATCCGGCATACAGGTTGCATTACTGGTTTGCGTGGCGAAACAACAGATCATATGGAGCGAACGGAAAGTTTTGCGAAGTGGCACAGTAGTTTTCAAAAAGCATGGAGGAGAACATGAAGAATATATTTACATGTATATTAGTGATGATAGCTGGTTTAACATTTCTTTCACCTAAAGCACATGCGGGTTTAGGATTCTTGCGTGGTTTGGGGATAGGTTTAGGATTTGATGAAGCGATACCATCAGGCTATTGGGGGAGTGAATTTGGCAGTAAGTCAGGAGGCGAATTAATACTTCAATACGAAATAAAAAGGAAAATCGCCGTTCAATTTGTTTTTGTTGGTTTTTCAGAGACCGAATACTCAAAAGACCCTCTTTTAAAGTTTCAACATAACGCTTGGCAAGGAAGGTTACGATATTCAGTGTTTCCTGACAGAAAAATCCAACCGCTTGCCTTGATAATAGGATATGAGTCGGTATACGAGGAATTTTGGTACTATGAACCCTCAATGCCGGGCTACGCAGGTTATTATTATCTTGCTGATCCCGATGCGTATGCTTCCTCTCCTTTATTTGGAATTGGCGGAAGCTTTAGACCAGGGAGGCATTTTGGCATCAACTTAGATCTGATTTATCATCCTATTAAAGATCTCCAAATCATCACAATTGACCTGAATGCAAATTTATATCTATAAATTTTTGTGAAAGGAGTTTACCTATGTCTTGGAAGATGTTTTTTATGACAATCATTGTTATAATCAGTACAATTTTTCTATCATGTTCGGATAACCCACTTACAGATGATTTCAAGCTATTTGAGAGAGGTGGTGATTTTGTAGACTACTTTCCTTTGTCAGTGGGTAATGTTTGGAGATATAAGGTCACGGTATTTGAAGGCAACCAGGTGTTCACAGAAAGCACTTATGTTACTGGGATTACTACGCTGGAAGGTAAAATGTGCTATAGGGTAAAGGAAGCCTATTTCCCTTTTGACGTTTACTGTTATGAAGACACAGCGGAGTCGCTTACTAAACTTTATAAGTATGATCTAAGCTCACCCGCGACCAGCAGTTGGCATGAGTATTTGGTTTTTCATAAACAACTTCCCGAGGATCATTTAGGAACATGCGTTTGGTTTTGGTATTATGGCTCAGGGACTCCATCTTACGTAGGAAATTATATTTGGCAATCCGCAGATGAAACTGTAAAGACACCAGCAGGAATATTTGTGAATTGCTTCAAAGTTCATCGGGAAATTGTTGTAGTGGGGCAGATTTTCCATCTCTACTATTGGTATGCGCCCGGTATAGGCTTGGTTGCTTTTTCAAATCCTGAATATAAGCTTGAATTAGTTGGATACGGACTTGAATGAAAAGAATAATGTGTTGTGATAAAAAATTAGTAGGAGGATAAAATGAGATTAAGAAAAACAGATATGGTTGCAGCAATTTCGATGATGGTTTTCGTCTTTACCTTATTTTCTCATCTTCTCTTGGCTGGTGAGATAACCTCTGTTATTGTCACGCCAGAAAATAAAGCAGAGGACGTGATTTTCCCCTTAAAAGATGTTTTCGTAGCCATTGACTATACTGGCTTGAACAACATCACAGCGAAGATGAACGCCTTTTCATTGCCTGATGGCAACAAGCTTTGGTACCTTGAGACACCTGTTGGGACGAGAATGCAGATGCTGGAGAAGCGGGTATTCTTTGATTATTCTGATGGATGGTTCTTTATCGGAAACGGACCCATTTCAGCTGTAGATGCAGCAACTGGTGAGCTTAAGTGGGCGATTAACTTCAAGGAGACGGGAGTCGTCCGCTGGGTAAGAGCAGGAAAAAATCGACTGCTCATATTAGGAGCAGATGAGAAGTCAAGCGTGGTGGACTATGATGGTTTGAAGAAGCATTTTGGAAAGCCAAAACTTATCTGTTTAAACAAAAGTGATGGAAGCAAAATCTGGGAATACAAATTCGAACACCCGGAAGATCTGGGTGACTTGCATGTATTCCATATACCTGCTCCAAGCGGTGATTCTGCCTTTTCTTCAGACTACAGCCAAGGCATACTTCTCGTCAAAGGTAAGAAGTTATATTGCATCCAAAGTCGTGATGGTACGGAAATCTGGAAAACTGAGAAAAACTCCTTCGGAATCCTGGCAGATGATGCAAATACTGTCTATGCTAATGTAGATAAGAGTATTAGCGCTCTCAATATAGAGAATGGCAAAGAAATATGGAAATGTCAGAAGAAGGTGGACAAGACTTCCACAATAATCTCTACTGGATTAGATGTGCTTGTGGCTTTATATCCGGGAGAATTCAAAGAAGGCAAAAGCGAGGGTGACTATAAACTATATGGTATATCCTCCAGCAGTGGAAAATTGTTATGGGAGTTCAATAAGGGTAAAGATTTCCTTGACCTCCAAGATGTGAGAGATGGCAAAATATTTCTAGTGGACAAAGACAACTACTGGGCTATCCAAGTCAACGATGGTAGCCAAGTGTTCAAGAAGAAGCGGAAAGAAGATTTTGGTATGGGTTCGTGGTATCTGGGAGATATGGTGGTTGATGTGGGTGAAAAGGGTATCTGTTGCAGTGATGGCAAAAGAGACGAAATTCTTTGGGAAGCAAAGTATGACCGCGCCAAGCATGGTAAAAGCTTCATGCTCTCTGTACTTCAAGGAATATCGAAAGTAGCTATGACCGTGAATGCCTCATACAGCAGTGGAGACCCAGGTCGTGATCGACTCAGAGATATGCAGCTCATGCGGAGCAGAAAAGAGATGACCGAGAGGTATGACCCTAGCAAACGAGGCAGGTATGAGAGCCAGCTATGGAAACCTTACCTGGAGAGCCCTAGCTTTGGGACTATAGCTTTGATCAGCTCTGAGATTGTCTTCCCCACACATGACAAGGGAGTAGTCGCCATATCAACGACGGATGGTAAAGTTGCGTGGGATTTTAAGACCACGTCCACTGATCCATGGCCATATTTTTCCACCGATCTGAGCACAATGGTGGTCGTGGATAAAGACAACCTGCATATTATTTCGTTGAACAAGTAACTCTGGAGAGACGGTCACTGGTATGGTAGTTAGTTTCTGTAATTGATAGAAAAACATATCATTTGTAACCATTCTTAAGAAAGGAGAAAGTCATGAAAGCGAGAAAGATTTCATTTAAGATGCAAGTAGGGCTGGTGCTGATGGTTTTGTTGGCGAGCACTTGTTTCGGAACAACTATATGTGTCAACACCACCGGCATCGGAGGATGCTATAGTTCTATCCAGGCAGCGATAAATGCGGCGGCTGCAGGCGATACAGTGAAAGTCATGCCGGGAACTTACAATGAATGTATCACCATTGGGAAAAGAATTGTGTTGATGGGTTCTGGACATGAAGTTACAAAGATATATTGCTACGCCGCTGATGCCGTCATATTTGTGGCAGGAAGCAATAGTGCAAAGCTTATGTGGTTCACCATACAATCTGGTGTAGGTAATGGAATTGACGTCTCGATCGACCTTTTTCCTTATATATTTAATAACGTTATACAATGCTGTGGAGCGTCAGGAATTTGGGTCAATCGAGCTGGTCCAGTAATAGCAAATAACGTCATATACAAAAACACCTGGTCCGGCATTCACTTTACCTTAGGCCCTTACAGTCCGCTGGTCTATAATAACGTAATCTGTAATAATCTCTCTTGCGGATATTCCTGTGGTGGCAGCTATTCTTGTCCTGAAGATGTAAGGTCTTTGAATAACTGCTTCTGGGCTAATGCGACCAATTTTTGCAATGGTCATGTGCTAGGCCCTGGTGGCATTGTGCAGGAACCACAATTTGTTAATGTTAAGTGTGATGGTGATTTCCACCTGGCGACTGGTTCTCCATGCATTGACAAGGGCCGTGATGGAGACTACGATTGTGACGGGACTCGTTCAGATATGGGTGTTTATGGGGGTCCAAATGCATATTGTGGACCAGGTCCAGTGGTCACTGATTTAAAACTTATTCCGTCCCCTGTGGTTAGGGGAGAAACCTTTAACATTCAGGCAAAAGGTGCCACAAGATAAGGGAGTGTGTATGAGATTCACAAAAGGTTTGTTAGGAATACTGGCAATCTTACTCTGTCTATCAGTAATCTCTGCCTTCCCTAACCATGCAGATAGCAAATACTTGACTTATGCCGAATACTTCATAGACACAGATCCCGGTCAGGGGCAGGGGGATTCCATACCTCCATGTGATGGCAATTTCAATGAGGCTGAGGAAGAGTTTTGCGTCAACAATATTTCCGTGCCACCTCTGTCGGAAGGGCGACATACTTTCTTTCTACGGCTTAAGGATTCGGAAAACAAATGGGGCATGCGACAGCTTGTTTTTTACGTGGTTTCCTCCAGCCCGTATGTTAGCAAAACACTAACTGGGGCGGAATATTTTGTCGATACAGACCCTGGTGAAGGAGCTGGTACCTCTCTTCCCCCTGCGGATGGGTTTTTTGACGAGTCTGCCGAATTCTTATTAGCTGAAGGAATTGAATCCTCTACTCTGTCTCTTGGTCAACACTCTCTTAATGTCCGAGTGAAGGACAACTACAATGTTTGGAGTGTCCCACGGAAAGTCATTTTTAATGTGATTGAAGCAAGCCCATACAAGACGCTGGACACCGCAGAGTATTTTATTGATTCCGATCCGGGCGTTGGTCTGGGCATTCCGCTTACTGCTGATGACGGATCGTTTGATGAATCGGCAGAGAATGCACACAAGAACAATATTAGCACCTCAACTCTGTCTCTTGGAGAGCATCTGGTAAATGTACGGTTCAAAGACAACTGGTGGCAAGGTCCCTCCTTCACTGGCTGGGGTCCGACGAAAGTGGATACGTTATGTGTATGTCAACGGTGCTCTCTGCTTACTCCGCTTAATGGTTCCAAAGGACCTTGCAATCGAACATTTAAGTGGTCGCATCGAGATTCAGTCCTTTCATATCAGCTACAGATTGACACTTCGCAGACCTTTAATAACCCTATAAAAGACTCAACTGTAGCGGTTGAAACCTGCTATGTGATCGGGCTTCCTCCTCATATCCCTGTCTGGTGGAGAGTGAGAGGGAAATCTTCATCTTGTGATGGGGTGTGGTCTACTACCTTTGTCTACACGGATGTAAAAGGTGGAGAAGAGGAGAAAAATTTGCCTGAGCAGTTCTCTCTATCTCATAACTATCCCAATCCATTCAACCCTGTAACTCAAATTGAGTATGCTCTGCCCAGAAACTGCCAGGTTAAGCTGATTGTCTTTAATATCTTAGGACAAAGAGTGAAGACGCTGGTGGATGAGTTCCAAACAGCAGGATATAAGTCCGCACATTGGGATGGCAAGGATGATACGGGTTCCGAGGTTGCCAGTGGGGTCTATTTCTACAAACTCAAAGCAGGAGACTACAGCGAAACCAAGAAGATGATTTTGATGAAGTAAAACTGGAGGGTGAATAGGAACTCCCCTTGAGGGGGAAGAAAAGCCGCTGGGTGGTTAGGATACATCCGGCGGCTTGGGAATATTACCAGCTGATGAAAGAGGATTCACAGCTGATTAAGCAGATTAAGCTGATGTTCTCGGCTGATTAGACGGATTGAGTTGATGGTTAAATAGATTTATCAGCTTAATCATTATAATCTGCAGTGAAAAATGGTTGATATTTTTGTCTTGACACCAAGAAGGGGAAAACTATTTTACTAAAGGTTTCATTATGGTCATCCCGATCGGTCTTAGCAGATTATTCACTCCAACGAGTAGTCAAGAAAGGTCTACTAAATGACGCAAGAGCATCTTTATAGCGACCTCACTTACAAGATCATCGGTGTGGCAATGACCGTTCATTCAACCTTGGGACCAGGACATCCGGAGGAGATCTATCAGAAAGCCTTGGAATACGAACTACGCGATAACAAAATACCTTTTGAGAACCAAAAAGCTATTTCTATTCTCTATAAAGGATGCCAAGTGGGTTTGAGGTATTTGGATTTCCTGGTGGATGACAAAGTGATCCTAGAAATAAAGTCAGTGAATCAGTTAGAGGTTCTACATGAGTGGCAGGTTCTCTCGTATTTCGCTGCCACCCCTTACGAGGTTGCATTGTTAATCAACTTTGGGAAACCCAAGTTAGAATATAAAAGGATGCTACCCTCGAAGAAGATATTGGAACATAGGAAGAAAGGTATTCACAGCTGATAAAGGAGGATTCACAGCTGATTAAACGGATTAAGCAGATGTTTATAACGGATTAGTTATGCAGAGGTTTTATCAGCTTAATCATGATTATCTGCTGTGAAAAGTGAAGGTTTATCAGCTTAATCACAATAATCAGCTGTGGAGGATTTCTTATGCTAAAAGTCCTAATCATAGACGATGGGATCGACATAACCAACTATTGCCATCAGTTCATTTCCAATGGGTATGAATACGAGCATATAACAAGCGGTGTGAACCTCAAACAAGACTTGAAGAAAAAAGAATATAATCTGATACTCTTGGATAAAAGCTTCACCAAGATTGATAAATCGGAACTTTTAGGACCGGCAGAAGATGCAGATAACGAAGGATTGAGAATCCTATCCGCCATCAAAAAGCTGAATCCGAATATCCCGGTGATCATGGTCACCGCTTGCGCGGATTATGATTCAATGGCTACAGCATTGCATTTAGGGGCGTTCGATTACGTGGAATGGGATGCTCTGCAGAAGGATTATCTTTTTTTGAAGCTTAAAATGCAAAGAGCGATTGAGTGGGAAAAAGGTTCACGAAAGGAGTTGATAGAGAAATATAACCAATGGGGATTGATCGGAAAAAGTCCGGCGATGGTTAAGCTTTTTCAACAAGTTGAGACTGCTTTAAACTCCGATTCCACACTTTTGCTTGAGGGTGATACCGGAAGCGGTAAAGATTTGGTAGCAAAAATCATCCACACTCATAGCATAAGATCAGGAAAACCATTTGTTTCGCTTAACTGTGCAGCCATCCCCGCCACCCTTCTGGAAGCTGAACTATTCGGGCATGAAAAAGGGGTATATACAGACGCCAAAGAGAGAAGAGCGGGTAAATTTGAGTTGGCTAATGGTGGAACGATATTCTTAAACGAAATCGGCGAGCTTTCCAGAGATCTCCAGGCAAAACTTTTAAAGGTGATTGAAGAAAAAAGAGTCGATACCCTGGGCGCATCCAAGCCGATGGAAGTGGATGTGAGAATATTCTCAGCCACCAACCGGGATTTGGAAGAGATGATTCAAAAAGGGGATTTTCGCTCGGATTTGTTCTACCGACTGAAAGTGATGGAGATAAAACTACCGGCTTTGAAAGAAAGGATGGAGGATTTACCGCTTTTGATCGATTATTTCATTCACAAAAAATCGGAGATGGAGGGTAAGGAAATTGCTGGCATTACTAGGGAAGCTTTGAATTATCTCAACCAGAGAGAATGGGAGGGGAATGTTCGGGAGATCGAGAATTTGATAGAGGCGGCAGTCAAGAGAGCGGACCGGTTGATCACTCTTAAAGACCTACAAGAGGCAAAGATACCTTCTGAAAGAATTTCTACCTCCCCTCCAAAAAGTTGCTTTAAGGAAAATCCGACACAGGATTGCCCAGTGTTTAAAGATGCGGATATGGATCAGATTGAGAAAGTAGCGATAATGAATGCTCTAAGGTTTACCCAAGGATCGGTGGATTCTGCCAGTAAGATGTTAGGGATTTCTAAAGCAACCATATATAACAAGATCAATCAATATGGGCTGAATTATCTGATTAAGGGATACGAGTAGTGAGGAAAATAGTTAAACAAAATTCAAAATTCAAGATTTAAGATTCAAGAATATTTTCTGGTTGAGTCGAAAAGATCATGGCTTAGGTTCGGATTAATTTTGAAATTTTCTCTTTGAATTTTTGATTTACTTGATTTCCCAGTTTTGAGCGGACAATATCTCTCCCAATCCCACCTCTTGTAAAAACTTTCTCACCGGAAGAGAAAGATACTTGCGTTTCTTCAATACCACCCCATAACCCAATTTCCCGAAATGCTCGGTCACCGGCACGTAGGACAAAGCCCGGTCTTGAGTTGCTTGCGTTACCAGCTCCGAGACCATGGATATTCCCTGCCCAATCTTCACGTATTCCTGAATCACGGTGGCACCACTAGTCTCGATCACAATGTTGCAGCTAAGATTGTTTTTCCTAAAGACGCTCTCCACGTTTTTTCGGATGGAGTTCTCTGGTTCATACAGTATGAGCGGCTCCCGGGCGATCTCCTTCAAGCTCACCTTACGTCGACCAGCCAATTGATGGTTACCGGGAACACAGAGGAACATGTCGTAGGACCATACTTCAAAAAAAGATAGATCCAAAAAGTCGTTCCAGGAGGAGGTGATGCCGAAATCCGCATTCCCGGCCGAGACGATCTCTAAAATCTCGGTATCCAGAGGCTTGTTCAAGATCATCAGGCGAATATCCGGATTTCTCTTTTTGAAATTTTGCACGATCTGAGGCAACTTGTATTGCATTATCCCCCGATACGCGGCAATGGTAACCGTTCCTTCGGGAGAGCCAGCCAGCTCGGCGAAATGGGTTTCGATATTGTCCAGGGTCTGCAGGATTATGTCCACATAAGCCATAAGAATTTTCCCAGCCGGAGTTAATACAATCCCCCGCCCCTCCCTTTCATACAGCTTGACTTGAAGCTCATCCTCCAAAGCTTTCACCTGATGGCTAATGGCGGACTGGCCAATGTTAAGCACCGCCCCTGCTTTGGAAAAACTCGAATGTACCCCCGCCCAATAGAATCCCTTTAGTGCTTGAAAGTCCATATCCCCTCCGGGCGATCGGTCTTTATCGGTTTATCTTTGTTCAGACTTATCGTTGATATATGAACATATCGGATTATATATGCACAATAATACTGTTTTATAACAAAATAATATTTTGTTTCATACATGTCAAACGATATTTTATATATGAGGACAAAGAGAGAGCATCAGGGAAAGGGGAAAGGTTAAAGGCTAAGGGAAAACATATTTGTATTCAGAAAATTTGTGCCGGCAAAATGACTATGGTCAATTGCTGGTGCGTGGAGAAAGGAGCCGGACATGTTACAGCCGATAATGTTTACGTTAAGGGCATCGGTGGTGCCGTTTCAATTGTTACGCCCGCTGCCCACCATCTTTGCCAGCGTAGGCGGGGTGGCCGGGGAGGGTTGCTCCAAGGAAATGCCCGTCTCGGTTCGAAAGGAATTTGATTCTCATTTAGACTGTCTTTCGGATATGGTGAACGTGCTGGCGGAGATGAAAGCACTATCTCCTATGGATCGGGATAAGCTTTCACGGACATTGGTGGAGGTTAAAGAAGCGGAAGGCTCCGCTCTCTGTGAAAAGACCAGCTTGTTTAACCGAGGATTGGAGGAGATCTGCGAAAACCAGAAGATCGCGGTAAAAGAGGAGTGCCGGGCGCATCCGTTTGTGTTTCGAGACATCTACCGAAACAGCGTGCGGGTGAAAAAACTCTGTTTGATCTACCAGGATGAGACCAATGAAAGGATAGGCAGTCTGAAGGAGCTACTCTGCGATCGCTGCTACTATGACGTGGAAACCAGATCGGAGGAGTCGATAAAGTCCCAGCCGGTACATTCGGACTTCGTCATTTATGCCCCTACCCAGCATGCGGGAGACGTTTATTTCGACGGTATGCCAAAGGCAGGTCTTCCCCTGCTTCTGATGATCGATCTGGGGAAGAGTATTAAGGATTGTTCCATAGCCGATCTGCGGAGAGTATTTCGGCATCAGCAGAACCACATCGACGTTTTGTACTCCCCGTTTCCACCGATTCAGTTATTTCAGAAGATCGATATCACCTATATACAGAATTTGTATAAGATGAGCGGAAAATGAGAGGTTTTGATTTGTCCCTTGAAAAGGGGACTTCAAAGATTTGATGGTAGGATTTAAAATCCCCCTTTATCCCCCTTTGATAAAGGGGGATTCTTCGTTTTCATACCTTTACCAATGGGGCATAGGGGGATTAAGAAATATAATCCAGTGCTCTTTCGACAGAGGGGCTTCTGGGTTCAGTGACTGTGTACTTCCTTTTAAAATCTGACTATCCTTTCAATTTTTTCACCAACTCTGCTACCCGTTTTCCCATTTTATTAGCATTTTCGGAGGTTTCTTTGTCTGGTGCTCCCATACAGGAAACACCATAGTGTCCGGTGGCATCCATGGGATCGCCCACGATGATCATCCCGTAGATCAACATAGCCTGGATGATGGAAAGAATGGTGGTCTCCTTCCCTCCGGAAGGGTCCCCGGAGGTGGCGAAGGCGGCTCCGATTTTGTTCTCCATCTCATCCCGGATATTGACGAACTTGTCGAAGATCTCTTTCATGGGGTATGCCATGGTCCCGAAATAAACCGGTGAGCCGGCGATGATTCCATCCGATTTCAGAAAATCCTCTGGGGTAACCTCGGATGTTGATTTCATTACGCATTTTATCCCTTTAACTTTTTGCACTCCCTGAGCAATCTCTTGTGCCAACTTTTTGGTATTTCCGGTTCGGGAATGGTACAGGATTAAAACTTGCATGTTATGTTCCTCCGAAAGAACCCCCTGAATCCCCTTCAGGGTGAATCCCTTGTCTCAGGGGGACAACAGGGGGGGTTGATATTCATGGCGGATCCATGAACCATTCGGTTCATGGCGGAGGGTGCAGGATTCGAACCCGCATGGCCTTGCGACCGGTGGATTTCAAGTCCACTGCCTTACCAGTTAGGGCTAACCCTCCGAGAAAAGCAGTCATTGGTCAATAGTCATCAGTCAATAGACCACACCACCACCGCCCATCTATTAATATCGAATCTGGGGGGAGAAATGCAAGGGAAAAATAATGCGGAGAGGAACATTGAGGAGAGATATTACTTTACTATCTGCAGTGAGGAGGACTTGCGTTTTTTTGTATTCGATAGAAATAAAGTTAGTGAAGCGACACCTTTTTGTGTCGATCTAATAAATGAAGGTTTAAATTATTAGACAGGAGTATACAAATGCCAGAGTTAAGAAAAGATATAGTAACCAGGGAATGGGTCGTTTTATCCAAAGAAAGAGAAAGAAGGCCTTCGGATTTTAGGAATAGAAAAACAAATCACCCCATCCAACAGTATGACGTCAATTGTCCTTTCTGTAACGGAAACGAATCTCTTACTCCTCCAGAACGGTTGGCTTATCGCGAACGTGAAACCAAGCCAAACACACCCGGTTGGAGGGTCAGGGTTACTCCTAATAAATTCGCTGCCCTGGACATAGAAGGAGAGCTTAATCGAAAGGACATGGACATTTATGACGTGATGAATGGAATAGGCGCTCATGAGGTGGTCATTGAAACCCCGGACCATGGAAAAATCATACCCCACATGGAAGAAAAGGAAGTGGAGGAGATCATATGGGCTTATTGTGATCGTTATAATTCACTTAGAGAAGACCCGCGCCTGAAATATATCTTGGTCTTTAAGAATTATGGGGAGGAAGCGGGATGTTCCTTGGTTCATCCTCATTCTCAAATTGTAGCTACCCCGGTTATTCCCCAGAAGGTTTGGTGGAAGATAAAAGGGGTGGAGCAGTACAAAGAGTATAGAGGTAAGTGTGTTTATTGCCACATAGCCGAGCATGAGATGGTGACGCAGGAACGCACGATAGCAGAGAACGGAGGTTTCATCGCCTGTGCTCCGTTTGCTTCACGCTCGCCCTTTGAGACCTGGATCATCCCCAAGACGCATAGAGCCTGTTTTGCCAAAATGTCCAGATTTGAAGTGGCTGAATTTGCCCGAATCCTGAAGGAGACACTGCTGCGCCTTTACATTTGCCTAGCGGACCCGCCCTATAATTACACGCTATTGACTGCCACTTGTGATTCCGACATGCTCGATAATTTTCACTGGCATTTGGAAATAGTTCCGCGATTGAGCACACCAGCCGGGTTTGAATTGGGAACCAGCATATACATAAATACGGTCACCCCCGAAGATGCAGCCAGGCATCTGAGAGAGATTGAAATTTCGACAGAAAAGAGGTTAGTCAAACCTCTTTCACATCCGAACTAGTAAAACCAATTCCGTTCTCCTTAAGGTGTTTATCACTTATTGTTTATCTCCCCCTCCTCAATAATTTGAATAGACCTTAAACGAGGTAAAACTCGCACCTCAACCTCTTTTTTCTCTCCCTGTTTCAGCTCAACCTGCAACTCCTTCTTTTCCAAATAATATTGATCAGGCAAATTGTCGGCATGAACCTTCAAAATCCATTTGCCGGGTCTTAAATCTTCAAAGGAGAACCAGCCATTTTGGTCGGTAACCTGTCGCAGAGTCTCTTTTTCGTCATACAGCTCCACCAGAGTGTTACCAATTCTCCGTAATATATTTTCTTTTTCAAATCCCTCTTTTCCGTCAGGGTCTAACCAAATAAGACTGTCGCTGGAACTTCGTTTAACCCCACCGGATATCGTGTCTGAAGCCGGGAAGAATGCTTTCACCCGACCAGAGATCCTGCCTGACCTGACCACAACGATCTCAATTTCTGTTGTCTTTTTGGTTTTGACCTCAATTATAAGGGGGAGTTTTTCTGTGGGGACCCTTTCCAGTCCGATAGAACTTCTATCCAGCTGCAAAAAACAGGTACCTGGTTCAAGCGAGGGGAATATGAATTCACCCTCCTGATCGGTAATGGCCATAGCCCCCTGGGTGGTTAAGATGACCCGGGAAAAAGGTGTTTTGCTTGATTCCTCTTCATAATATACCCTCCCTTTAAGCGCCCCCTGACCATCATTTTTGGACAGGGGAATTTCCAGGGGCAGGTTGTACATAGCCCAGAAAGCAAAAGCTTTTCCGTCTCCCATATTGAAATCAGACCACTGACTCTTGAAAATCAACGTTCGGTTACCCGCAAAGGTATAGGTGAGAATCGAAGATAAGCTGTTTTGTTTTTGGTACCTGTCTAAACCCAATTCATCCCAACGATAATTTAAGTTCAGGGAAATTCTATTCCTGATATGCCAAGAGCTGGAAATACCAAAGCTTTTTGTCCTCTCCAGATTTCCAGTAAAACTACTATGACCGATTCTAACATAAAAATTATACGAGGATTTATGATTCGGATTGAAATTTGCATGTAAACTATATCTTTCCAGATCATTACTTTTAGTGGATTTATTTCTATCTTCAAATCTCCCTCTTTCTATCTCCGTGCTTAGACTGAATTTGCTCCTCATTTCTGTCATCCTCAATTTTATAGTCGATTCCTCATAATTGTAATCAGCCGGTAGGGCACAGTCTGTTTTAGCCAGATTTTTATAATCTAAGGATATCTGGGTACCAGCAGCTGAAGAATAGGAAACACCGGCCTGAAAGGTCTTTTCCCGGTTAGCTGTCCCTTTGGTCGAGTCGACATCGAGATTATTGGCATAATCGTGATAGAGGAGACTGCCCCTGAGCTCACGGTAAATGGGGAAACCAACCATGGCGCTTTTATAGTCCGTGTCATTCAGATAGCCGAGGTATTTGGATCCCGCGAAGATTCTCTCCAAAGAGTAGTCTATCTGATTGTGCAGGTGACCCGTCCAATCGATCCGAAAGGCAAAGTCATTAGATTTTCTCCCCTTTACGCTCTGACTAAGACCGCATTCCAAGTTAAGCTGCATCTCCTTCTTAGTTTTGAATGCTGTCTGGAGACTATAGATTCTGGCTTCGTAATCCTGAAAAGAAAAAAGTTGGTTCATATCCTGGATTAAGAAGTTGCCTTTTAAGTTTAATTTGGCATAGGGTCGGTAAGACAGATAAGTTCCCACTTTGCTTCTTCCGGCGTCACCCCATCTGCTCTTTAAGAAGAATGATCCCAACGTGAATTTACCCGTTCGAAGGTTTGCCTCCGCTCCTCGACCATAACTCTGCCGATCGGTCAGCGGGGATAGGCGATAACTTCTATCACCCAAATGGAGGTCCCACTGCCTGGTTAAGTAACTGAATCTGATTTCATCCCTTTTCCCCCATCGGCTTTTCTCTTGAAGGTCGGGCCCCCGAAATAGAAAGTCGATTTTCCGTTTTTCGTTTTTATCCACGGATCCGCAACCGTAAAATTCTATTTGAAAATTTCCCTTTCCTTCCCCCCCGGCGTATACCAATCCCAAGTGGCTGGGTATTTTATTTCGGAGATCCGCTCTCTGGGTCACCCGGGGAATAATCTCTACTGAAACCGTTTGGGTTACTGGAACGAAATGGCTATCCGATTCGCTTGGCGCTGCTTTGATCTCAAGTATTTGCCTTATCCGCTGTTTGATCTTCTCGTCCGTTTTCACCTCAAGGTCTACTTTCTGGAACTCTCCAGCTTCCAAAGCTATCTCGGCGGATTCCATCTTGACAGGATAAGGGGGAGACGATTTTACCTGAAGCGTTACCTTGACCTTATAATTACCTCGGTTCACCAAATACAGCCCTACCAGGTAAGCCTCCCCAGCCAGTACCTGCTCCGGTTTCACCTCCGCGGAGAGATCGAGTTTTTCCACCGGCAGAACCACCAGAGGCATGGTGTCACTGGCGACGATGTCGTGATTTTGCAGACTTTTGAGCGAATAGCAGATCTGATAGAGTCCGGGGGGGGAAGTGACAGGAACTAAAAAGGCAACCACCGATACCTGATCTTCCTCCGGCTCGAGCTGGATTGGTAATTCGCTGGCAACTATCTTCTGCCAACCGGGCGGCAGGGCAAGCTCTTCGAGAAGTTCTTCTTCGCTCCTGCTATGGTTGGAAACCAAAAAGCTGGTGCTGACAATTTTCCCCGGCTCGATCTGTTCAGGTTGTTGGTAAATTGCTTTTACTTGGACTCCATTGCCTTTGACTTCTGCAAAGCTGGAGGAGAATAACAAAAGAAGAAAACTGATAGAGGAAATAAAAATTCTTTGGATCATTTTATTTCCAGATTGTACTTGGCACCAAAAACATAATCATCGCCATTGTCCGCCACAATCAAAGCTTGATACTTTCCGGGGGGGGCATTGGTCAGTTCAATCTTATGTCTTACCGAGCAGCCAGGATAAATCCTTTTCTGGTCACTTTCAAAATGACCCAGGTTTTTTCCCTCTTGATTGTATAGTTCCAGCCAGACATTGGGATAAAGCCACCTCTGCCCAAAGTTGGCAATGTCCATTTGAAGGAAAGTCTGCCCGTCTTGGCTCAAAAGCTTTTTGTTTTGAAACTTTATCTCCCGGGTTCCGGTGTCGCCAATATTAGTGATAATCTGAATACCATATCGGATCCTGGTCTGAATTCCCATTGAAACTCTTCCCGTTTTGTCTTCGATCTCTTCCGTCCCTATTTCCGGCACCGGCTCAATCATCACCATGCTCCAATACGTGCCGATCAACATGGAATTCCATTTCACCTGGACATCGTTGTTCCCCGAAGCTAATTGGGCGGGCTCAGGCACCTGAACCATATAGTATACACTGGCTGTCTGGTTAGGGAGAATGGTTAGGCGACTGGGACCTACGGAAATCCAGCTGGCATTGGAGCGCGAAGTATTTCCGGCTTTATCATATATATTGTTACCATCCGCGTAAAACAGGTAATCGGTCTGATAGACATTTACCTGGCAAGCCTTTGGTCCCGTGTTCTTGAGGTTGATGGTTCCTTCAAACTTCTCTCCCGGTTGAAGAGTTTGCTCTTGAGCTAAATCTCCCATAATCGATATCCCGGCTAAAGAGGAATTTACCCACAATAGAAGCACCAGAGAATAGATCAGGATCTTCTTCATTTTCACTCCTAGGGAATATCCACAACGGTTAAGATGACGGGCGCGTTGTAATAGTTTGGTGAGATATCTATCGACATTCCAGTCAGTTGATATTGCAGGGTTATATTACTTCTGTCCCCGGTGCCCGAGAAGAACGGGGTGTCGGTGGAGGTAATCTCTAGGTAAGAAAGTTCGCCGGAAATGGAGCCATTGCCCGTCCCATCTGACGTTCTTTTTGCATAGAGAGTGAAATCACCGTGCCAACCCCCCTCATCTACTCTCCTTATATCCACGCGCCAATTGTCCGAATCCCCGGTGCAATTGTAGATGGTGATGTTAGTGGCCTCAGTTGTGCTCTCATAAGTGTCAATCAGGTTGCTACCGGCCCCCCAGGCTAAATCTGACGCGTCGACCGTTTCGCTCCAACCTCCGGTAGCAGTCAAATCGATCGCCTCAGCTTCAGTCATAAATAGACAAAGAGGCAATAAGAAAAACAGGGCTCTTCCCATTAGATATGAAAGTTAAAGTGACAAAATTCATGCCACTTCAAATTCAAGTAACTTCATTCCGCCGTCAAAGTAAGGGTCACGGTCTTCTGCGCCTGCGTTACCACTCCGGCATCAACCGTAGCGGACAAGGTGTAGGTTATGGTCAGACCGCTTTCTGCGATGGTTTCAATTGAAGTTACTAAATCTGCAACTATGGACGATAAAATGACATCCCCTTCACTGGCACCATCGGTTGGAGCAGTCAGGTTTATCTCAAGGGTGACATTAGCCGGCATGTCGCTGTTAATGCCACCGGTCATCTTTCTGGCAGTCTGATTGGTGGTGATAGCCCAGGTGGTAGTATTGTTCGTATCCGCATTCGGCTCGGAACCTGCAGTGGCACTATTCACCACCAGGTTAGCCGGATCGCCGCTGACCGAAATTTCGTTGATGGCATCCACTTGGTAGGTAACCGTCTGCTGAGCGGTATTGCCTGCCAGGGCAAGACCACTTAGGCCTAAAACCAATCCCCATCCAAACAAGACAAGCGCAAGCGTCTTCATTTCCTTACCTCCCCCTCTTTTGTTTATGGTATGAAGCATCAGTTAGTTATCAATTTAACCTAGGTTGGCGCCACAAATAAAAAAGTTGGGGTGTAATTAGAATGCTCCATTCCTGCAATCTAACCGTCCCCAACTTTCTAACCGTCCCCAACTTTGAATTTCAAAAAAACCTGTAATGCCAAAAATCAGCGCCGCATGATTTTCTCTATAATAATACCCTCCTCCGTAAATTTCTTTTGTATGCTTCATTTTAATTATCGGATTCGTTTTCTCTATCTTTAGCCCTATAACTTAAGTTTATTTGTTCCTTTAGTGACGAGGTGGCTCTAATCACTTTAGAACTTGAAAGATCAATTAACACTGTCATAAATGGATTCGAAATTATACGCGCCAGTTTTGAATTAAAAAGCCGTATAGTCTTTATCGATAGTTATATTTCTATTATATCATCTATTCATATAATATACCTATTGTCTATATCCATACTACTATTCATTCAATTGGTTTTAGTAGCATCATCTATATTGCTTGCATATATACTCAGAATATTAGTGAATCTCACCAGATTACATTTCTCTTTCGACATTTTTGTAGATAGCATAGAATCATTAATCTTCTCGGCTTATAGAGATAATCTCATATGATGAAATTCATTATAAGAATGTTTAAAAGAAAACAGATCCTCCTTTCCCTTTCGTTGGGGACGGTTTTTATGGGTCCGGAGGATCTGTTTTATTCGTTTGTTAAAAAGCGAACTTAATAATTTGTAACAGAAATATGTTAGTAATTCTAATCATAATATTTAGGCAACAACTACATTATTAATATCGACATGTATTTAAAATTATTTATATGTAAAATAATATATATTAACCTTGGGGGAGCATCTATAAGGTAATAAATATTTGAACGCCTTCCTGAATATTAAATCTTGTTCTTACCGGAATAGGTTGAAACTCGGTTATAACCCGGATCAGCTTTTTACTGATAGAGGGGAATATGAATATTAATATGAGATAGTCTATGGTCAATCCGAATCTGCACTTAGGAGGACCCCGGGGGGGTGTTATTTATTAGGAATCCTAGGAACTACAGTTTTCGAGTTAATGTACCCTTGTTGATCCCATTTAGTGGCGCTTATTTTTAGGCTTTCCTGCTTTAATCTACCCTATTCCCCTATTTCACCCAGTTGATTGTCTGGATGCGGATAGGCTTTGGTTGGGTTAATGGGCTATGTTGTCTTGCAAGTACCATAGAAAGTACCCTATGGACCTCATGGAAGCAATTGGCTCAGACAGATATCTACCTAGACAGGTAGAGATCGAGGCTGAATCAATTGTGTTAAAGACTGTAAAGATACATCCATCATAGAAGACGAGATAATCCTCTTATAGTCAGAATATCGGTGAATTTGCAATCTTCAGCCCATCTCTATCACCCGGCTTATCTATAGAAGGAAATGTCATTCCTATGGTTATTTTGACCCATAAGATTTTGAAGTCATTAGATTCTTCACACAGCTAGTGCAGCGTTATCATTCTCTCAGGCTGTAATTCAATCGTGGTTAGTAAGAGATCATATTTATCTTTTGGAAGTTTATCTTTGCTATTTAACTTCACTGAGTCTACAATGCGAATGTGGAAGAAGTTCCCCAGAGCGGGAAATCATTTAAGATTTCCTCCAGCGATAAGAGTGTGCTCTTTCCTAGTGGAATACTTTATCTACTTCAAAAATACTTAAGGATTTATTGCGGAACATGACATGTTGAGCCGATAAATAAATAAGGGGTAAAAGCGAAGGGATCTCTTAAATTCTTTAACCGGAGATCCATCATTCAAGAAGAGTAATATGAAGACAATAAAAAGGATTTTGTTGATTTTTGCTGCCGACACTCTGATGATGCTTGTCTCTTGGGCGGGGGTGAGTTTGATTCTCTTTTGCGGCAGAGCAATTTTTACGCCACAAGCTGTATTTGCAAAGATGCTTTCGGTTTACTCTTTTTTTGTAGTAATGTTTTTCTATACCCTGTATCTGGTTTTTGACTTGTGTATATACATCACCATGGAAATCAGGTTGAAAAATGAATGTTCAGATACTAGATGAGATCATCCAGGGGCGTTTTGGATCCAAAGCGCTCTTTCGCTTAATTGTCTCAAGGATAATTAAGACCGTAGCCTTGTGTTTAATTTTCACTTTACTCCTTTGGTTGCTGCTACTTGAAGATTATGTTTTGCTGTTTCTCTCGCTGGGGGTAATTTCTGGGTTGATGATTTTCTGGATGTGGCGTTTTATGGAAAATGGTTTGAGAGGCAATCAAGAATAAGAAGATCATAATAAATCACCAGAAGTCGTAGACCTGGCTGAGCCTAAAAAGACCAACCAAATCAGTACTGTGAAAGACTGAACTTCCATCAATCGCTTCGACATTCCCTTTCTTATTTCGTCAAGTCGAGATAAAGACAAAGCTTTGAGATAATTATCCTTTTCTGCACAAAGAAGATTTTTGTCGTTTACAGAAAAGAGCCAAAGAAGAACTTGAGCTCATCTTCCTTTAAGAATAGTTCGGGTTTGCAACTGCCTCTATTTGATTGAACCCATAGAATTGTATAGCGGGAAGAAAGTAGACAGTAGTATGACGGCGGAAATGCCTCCGAAGGTCACCAGGATGAGAGGTTCCATAACAGTCAAAACCTTCTTAGTGGTTCTTCTCACATCTTTTTCAAAATATCCATTCACCAAAGCAAGTTGTTCTGCTACCCTGCCAGTTTGCTCCCCTAAAGCCACCATGGTGATCATAAAACCGGGAAAAGGGAGTCCTTTCATAGAGTCAGCGAGGGATTCACCCCGCTTTATCCTCTCCTCGATGGTTTCTATCGCTTTTACGATGCTTTTGTTGCCGATGGTCCCTTTGACTAAATCTAAAGAGGGAAGCAACCCAAAACCGGAACGGAGTAAGAGGGAGAGATAATGAGCGAAGGTGCATAACACGCTCTTTTGTATAACCGAGCCAAAAAGGGGAAACTTAAGCTTAAGGTAACTTAAAGTATAAGCTCCGCTCTCCGTCTTACGGTAAAAGAGAATAGCCACAAAGCCTAAGACGAGGAAAATCACAATAGGAATCCATAGGTGCATGATATTGCCAATGACGAACTGGACGATTCTGGTGTACCAGGGAATAGGCGCGCCCAGCTCTACCACCAATTTCATCATCTTGGGCATAAGATAGAAAGCATAAAAGCTGGTGACCGCGGTCATAACACACATGATCATGACCGGATATATTAAAGCCTGTTTTAGCTCTGCCTGCAGCTCATCTTGCTTTTCTAAAGAGATCGACAGTTCCTCCAATATGTCGGGTAGAGTGCCACCGGATTCTCCCGCTCTTATAGCCCCGAGATAGAATGGTGGAAATACCTTGGGGTAAGCAGCGATCGCTTCAGAAAAACTGCCGGTGGTTTCGATCCTTTTACAGATGTCTCCAATCACTTCCTGGAATTTAGGATTTGACTCCTGTTCCGCTATGGTCTGCAAGGACTTTAAAAGTGGTAGTCCCGCAGTAAACATCAGATGTAGTTGAATGGTAAAGGAGAGGACGTCTTTTTTGGTAACCTTCCCTGATCGGAATCCACCAGACTTCTTGCCTGCCTGTGCTTGAACCGAAATGGGATAAAGTCCTGACTCCCGAAGTTGACCTTCGGCGTCTTCCAGATTGTGGGCAGCAATGGCACCTTTTACTCTTTTGTCTTGGGCGTCTACTGCTTGATAGATGTACTGTGGCATTACCCTATCACCCTTCGAATCTCATCTATAGTGGTCACCCCATTGATCACCTTCTCGATTCCATCATCCAACATAGTCTTCATGTTGGCGGCTTTTTCCAGCTCGGTGGAGAGGGCTTTTTGAAGAATGAGCTCGTTTACCTTTTGGTTTGCCTCCAGCACCTCATATATTCCAATCCTTCCCTTATAACCACTGTGCTTGCACTTCTCGCATCCTTTTCCTCGATAGAAAACCGGATTCTTTAGATTCTGCAACTGTTCGAAATAGCTAAGCTCCTCCTCGGTAGGAGCATAGCTCTCCTTGCATTTAGGACATATCCTTCGAGCCAGCCTCTGGGCAATTACAGCCAGAAGAGAGGTGGATATCACAAAAGGCTCTATATCCATATCCAAAAGACGCGCTACTGCAGCAGAAGCGGTGTTGGCGTGCAAGGTGGTGAAAACCAAGTGACCGGTCATGGATGCTCGAAAAGCCATTTCGGCAGTCTCCTCATCTCTCATCTCTCCTAAAAGAATAATGTCCGGGTCATGACGCAAAATGGAGCGCAGACCTTTGGCAAAGGTATATCCCGCTTTTTCAAGTATGGGAGACTGTTTGGCCATGGGAAGCTGATATTCAACCGGATCTTCCAAAGTAATTAAGTTCTTTTCCAAGGTATTCAGAGTCGTTAGGGCAGCATAAAGGGTGGTGGATTTACCAGATCCGGTGGGACCTGTTATCACGATCATGCCAAAAGGTTTTTGAACCAATTTTTTGAACCTTTCTAAGTTTTCACCCCAATAACCCAGATCCGCCAGGCTCATAAGAAACTTGGGCTTCTGCAGTATTCTCATCACCACGCTTTCACCATAGAAAATAGGCATGGTGGAGACCCGGATGTCGATGTCCTGACTATTATAGGTAAAGCGAAAGCTTCCATCTTGCGGAATTCTCGATTCAGTTATGTCCAAGCTCGACATGATTTTTATCCGGCTAACCACTGCCCGATAGATCTTTTTGGGCAAGATGAAAGCCGTCTCCAGGATGCCATCTATTCGGTAACGCACCCGCCCCACGCTTTCATCCACTTCTATGTGAACATCGGTGGCCCTTTCCTTGATCCCCTGAGCGATCAAGGAATCGACCAATTTGATCAAGGGAGGAGTTTCCTCCTCCACCTCCTCTAAACTTAACGCTTGATTTAAGCTCTCTTCGATCACTTTTTCCGGGTCGACGGTCATGCCATAATAATCATCTATGTAGCCTAAAATGGTCTCTTGATCAGAAATCCTGGTTTCGATGGAGAGTTTGGTGATGTCCCTTAACTGGTCTATGGCGATGATATCATTGGGATTAGCCATAGCGACGGTCAATATCCCATTGTTTAGCTCCACCGGTATGAGTTTGTACGATCTAGCAATCTCTCCCGGGACCAACTTCACCGCCTCGCTGTCAATGGGGACCTTGGAGAAATCAAGGTAAGGAGTTTCCGTTTGCTGGCCTTGAAACTGAAGCACCTCCTCGTGGCTTATGAATCCTAATCTTTCGCAAACCTCTCCAAACTTGGCACCGGTCCGGTTTTTTTCTCTCTCTGCCAATTCAAACTTGCTTTTCGTTAACCTACCGGTTTGCAGCAGCATGTCTCCCAACGTCTGAGTCATTTCTCCTCCTTTTGCGAAAGAAGATAATTCAATCGATCCCGAACGCTTGGTTTCAAATCCTCCCCATTTTCCCCCGGAGCTTGTAAAAATAAACGATAGTACTTGATGGCATTTTCCTTATCCTTGCTCAGATCAAAAGCTCTGCCCAATTTATAAAGCACATGAGCATCGGTCGAATTGATTCGATAAGCTTTCATATAAAGCTCAAGCGCCTTGACCATTTCTCCTTTTTCCTCATAGATGCTTCCTAAAAGAAGATTGGCCTCTAGATTAAAGGAATCGATTTCCAGTAGTTTTCTTAGCTTGGCTTCAGCAGATTCATGGTTACCAGTCTGATAAAGGAGCAACCCCAAATTGAAAAGTACCCTGGGATCTAAAGGTTTTAAAGCATAAAGGAAGATTAACTCGCGTTCCGCCTCTTTATACCGACCGATCTGCAGGTAGGCAGTAGCCAAATTCATACGGGTTGGTTTATGACCAGGATCAAGGGAGAGAGCCTTTTTATAGAAATCAATGGCTCGAGCATAATCGCCTTGTTGATGATAAGAAGCCCCTTTATTATAAAACTTCTCGGCCCTGGAATTAGATTGGTCTATGATGCCAGTCGGTTTTGGCAATGATCTTTTCTCCGACGTTAGAAGAGAAGCTAAAACAGATCCCTCTGAAGGCTCCTTATTTTTTCCTCCGACCACCTTTCCCTCCTGATTAAGTTTCTCAGACATTTCATTTTTTGATTCTGCGGGAGGGGATGTGGGAGCTTTCTCTTCAGGGGCGTTCTCTTTTGCAGAAGGTGGAGTTCCGGCAAAAACCTTTCCCATATCAGGTGAAAGAACATTCTTTTCACCTTCGGAAGTTATCTCCTCCTCCTCTGGGATTTTCTTTTTGTTTTCTGACCTAGATGGGGTCATCGGCTTTTGTGGTGGTTTTATCTCCGGGGTTAACGTTTGGTTCTCTTCTTTATTCCCGGCAATCTGGCTTAAGGCAGTTTCCATGGAAGGCTCTCTCTGGGGTGCTGATATTCCCTTTTCTTGCTCACCAGCTTTTGGGGGTGCCTTAGGTTTTTGTTGAGTTAGAGATTTTTCCAAAGTTTTCTCTAAGGCATCTTCTTTCCCCTCTCCTGTTTTTGCCTCTAAAGTATCCTTGTTCTGTGGAGATACCTGTGGTTTGATTTTCGATAGTTTCTGTCTGGCACTTATCGATCGCTGGGGCACTTTAGATGGAACCTGCAGGGTGGGCTCAAGAAAAAATAAATACCCTCCGCCCAAAGAGCTTCCCAGGAAAATCAGAATAACCAGGAGAATGATGATTTTCCTTTTGGATTTTGATTCAGATGGTATCTCTGGTTGAACCGGTGGATTCTCCCGGCTCTCGACCTTTTCTATCGCTTTTGTTATTAGTCCCATTTCCTTTACCTTAAATCGCTATATTCTCTGTTGGTCCACACTCTCCCTCTATCCAGTATTTTGATTCCACTCAAACTTTCCCATCCCTCTAATACATTTTGCATGCTGATTTTTCTGCTATTCTCTATAAAAGCTGACATCATGGCTCTTTCACAAAGAACATTCACCATCCGGGGTAATCCTCCAGATATCTCATAGATCTTGCCTGCTGACTGAAAGGTAAATTCCACTGGGGAATCATCCTTAGCTATGGTCAGCTGATGTTGGATGTAAGGCAGCATCTCCTCTAACTTCAGAGGAAGGAGATGGTATCTAACCAGAATGCGCTGATCAAATTGTCTCAGTCTCCTCTCGTGCAATTTTTCCTCCAATTCCGTCTGACCGAACAAAACGATCTGAATCAGCTTCTGGTTCTCCGTCTCCAGATTGGAAAGTAATCTAAGCCCCTCCAAGGATTCAAAATCCAATCCTTGCGCCTCATCCAAAAAGATGACCACCCTCTGGTACTGCTGGCAAGTTGAAAGAAGGAGTTGGTGAATCTGTTCTACCAATCTTCTTTCGGTCCAATCCGGATGGTCAGCTTTTGATGCATTTAAATCCTCGAGAATCGCCAGCAAGAGCTCTTTCTGCGACAGACGTGGATCAGGGATATGGATTATCCGCAAATCCTCTCCAGCCTTACTTAAGAAATATCGGGAAAGCATGGTTTTGCCTGTGCCCGGCTCCCCAATGATCATGCTGAAACCCAATCCCTCATATATGCCATACCGCAGATGGTTTAAAGCTTCACTGGCTGAATGGGAGAAGAAAAAGAACTTAGGGTCCGGGGTAACCGAAAATGGGGATTCCTGGAATTTAAAGAAACTTTTGTACGCATCTAGAAGATCCACTCGCAGCAGAGCTTTTTTTCTGTTCTGATCAGGCACCGAAACTAGTCGGTTTCGACCCAAAGCTGCCGTACTGACTTCCTTTTCCTCTTCCGTAGACTTGATTATCAATCTCATTTCATCTTTCCCTCTTATCAAGAGTAGTGATATGTGAAGTCAAAAAGATCACAAGTTCCGCCTTCTGTTCTATCTTTTCCTTCCGCTTGAAAAAATAACCCAAAAGTGGCAGATCGCCCAGCAAGGGCACCTTATGTTCCGTGTCATTTAGTTTGGAGGTAATTAATCCCCCGATTATGATAGTCTCTCCGTTTTTCATCTGTACCAGGGTGCTGGTTTCCCGAATATCCACGTTGGGAGCTTTCAGGGTTTGTTTTTCAAATTGGAATTCGGACCAGGAGTTAGCGTCACTGACAATCGGAACCACATGCATAGTAACACAATCATCTGAGGAGATATAAGCGGTCACCCCCATAGTCAAGCCCAGCAGGACCGTTTTTTGGGTGGGAACAACTATGGGCTGTCCAATCTGAGCGCCACCAGCAATGCCGGTAAGCTCCCAGTAATTTAGTACTCTGCCGACATTAATCAGTGCGGTCTGTCCGTTGATTACACTGATTCTTGGTTTGGAGAGAACATTGACCTTTCCGTATGTTCCCAGAAGATCCAGAACTGCAGTTGCATCACTTCGGGAAGCAGTTAATTTCACTACCGAACCTGGTAAGCCTAAACTCTGGTTGGCGCTAACCTCGATTTTTTTGCCATTCAGCAGAAACGAATGCACAGCTGACCAATCTATTCCCCAGGATTGAGCTTGTTCCAAAGTCACCTCAACCACCTCCGCCTCGATCAGCACTTGTCGGGACAGGGAGCTTTTTATCTTCCCGATGAAGCTTTCCGCCATTTTGAGATTTTTCTTTCGATCGGTCACGATTACCATGCCGGCAAGCTTATTTATGATATATTGTCCATCTGAAGATACTATGTTTTTCATCCCTTCTTCCACCTGTTTCCAGAAGTCGACCGCCTCCTCGTCTGTGGTTCCGGTGATCTGGAATTGGCCGCTTATCCCGCCGGCATTGGGGATGGCTCCCAAGACGTTTCCTCCTACCTGAATCTGAGAACTGATTTTATTTGGGACATGGCCCAATTCGAAAATGCGAGTATCCACGAGTCTCACATGCAAGGTGGGACTTTCAGTGGAATACATATACTCAGTTGGGGCAAATATGTTATCCAGGGCTTCTTGCAGGGTTAAGTCCTGAAAGGATACGCTGACCGGAGTTCTTCGATTCACCTCTTTATCCCAAATGATATCGATATCCGCGTTCTTACATAAGGAAGAAAGAACCTCCTCGAGGGACAATCCTTTGGCGGAAAAGGAGAAAAGCTTTTCCTTCTGGCGCTCAATTTCCAATAGGGGAATCTGTCTTAATTGGGGCGGCACAGGCGGTGTATTTTCCATGCTTCTGGTGGTGTTTGCTTTTGCCTTCTCCATATCCTGCTTGGCAAGGTTGGAAGCGCATCCACCGAGAAGAAGGAGAACAAAAAATACGGAAAGAACAGCCTTTGAGGAATTACATTTCGTCATGATTCTCCTTCCTCCCTAAAAGTGGAACGATCGTAAAAGAAAACATAGATCTTGCCATCTCTCCAGAGAACGACACTATCCGTTTTGATTTCCCTTACTTCCCACCCGGCGAATTCCTCTCCTTCCCGCACCCAGCTTTCTTGTTCCCCGGAAACAATGAGCGCACTTTTTTCATCATCTGTGATCATGATCGCCTTGACCAGTACCGACTTGAGAGAATTAACTTGAGCTTTTTCCCCACCTGCGGATTCCGCTTCAGTCACTTTTCCTGGTGTTCCAACAACAACTGCTCCCGGCATCTGACCCTCCAAATCCTTTATCTCTTGTCTTAATTTTTTTTCCTCCAAAGAGAATTTCAAAAGTTCTATCTCTTTCTTGGTGGCATTGATTTTGTTCTCCAAATCCAAAAACTCTGGACTTTCACCACGAAAGGGATCCTTCAACTCCTTTAGAGCTTCAAAAAGAGGAGATTGGGTCGGCTTTTCTTCCTTCTTCGGTTTGGGAACTGATTTCTCCGTTCGCGGAGCTGGGCGCTCTTTTTCCGCAGTCATTTCGGTCCCGCTAGAGGTCATAAATTTAAGCAGGAAAAATCCCCCCAGAATCACAATCATGATGCCCAGTCCCCAGCGTAGTTTCTTTGATTTTAGACTTTCTGAAAATCCCATTTTATGCGCCTCCCGGGACGATGTAGTATTTGAGTTGTAATCTGAAAATCCCAGGCAATGCTACTTCCGTCCCACCAATGGTGAGTATCTCTACTGTAAAGGGGAAATCTCGAAATGTCTCCATCAGGTTCGTCATCTGGTTATACGTGATATTGTCTCTGAAGCCAATTTTAAGCAATACTTCATTTACCCCGATCATATCAGGGAAGTCTTTACTTTTCCTTTCATTCTCCACTTCCACTTCCGCTTGATATCCCTTCCGGGACAGAAAAGACAAGATGAATTTTTTTATTATAACTTTGTTGGCAATCGGATCATTTACCCGGGGAATCTGAGTGAGCACTTTCCCGGTCATTCGTCTCAATTCCAATGATTCTTCCAAATTTTTGACATAATCCAATCTCTGATTCAATTTGGTGAGATTTTCTTTCTGCTCTTTGATCTGGGTCTGGAGAGATTTGATCTTTTTCGTTCCCAGCACACAAAGAAGAGACATCAATATCACAAAAGCAAAAATGAGCCCTTTTTCTTTCATCAGATTAACTTTTAAGTTGATAGGTTATCTTGAAGTTTATTTTTTCCCCTTCTAATTTCTTTTCCACTACTTTGGTTCCAGTGAATAGAGGTGACTTGAGGAAATTATTCTGTAATTCCTCTACCAAGACCAGGGAGGTGATTTCATCTTGTCCGTCGGCTGATCCGCAGACATCCCCAGACCATCCGCTTTTTATCTTTCGGATGGTCATGCTCTTAAGAGCGATTCTCGGAGGCACAACCGCAGCCAGTTCCAGAAGGATTTCTGACCAACGAGGTTGAGAGTTTTCAATGGAGTGAGAAACAAGCTCCAGGGCCATCCCCTTCATAGTGTCTTCCTTCATCTTGATTTCACCTTTTATTCCCCCCTCGTAACCATTCAGATACTTGGTATCTAAAGAGAGTCGAAAGATGACTGAAGTGAAGACCAGAAGGATTATGACCAAGATGATGGAAAACAGGGAAAGTCTTTTTCTGGTCTTCCTTTTATCTTGAACTGATAAGGGGACAAACTTGAAGCGGAAACGATCTGGATTTATCAGGGCTAAGCCTAAACATCCGGGATATACACCGGAATTATCTTCTGTCCCCCGGAAAAAGGGTTGAGCGTTAAAGGGAAATATCTCCACGCCGGTCTTCTGCTTTAAGTTCTCCGAAATTTCTGAGGTGATGGAGTTTCCCGCGATCACTATTTTGGAAACTTTCTCGTTAGGAAAACTTTCAGCGTAGAAAAGGAGGGTACGGTATATATCCTTAGCCAGAGCTGAAATTTCAGGTTCATTCTCCCCTTGGGCCAAGGGCAGTTCTCGGGTTACCCTGATTTCTTTCCCTTTGAAAATGACGATCCGGCTTCGGGGATGAGCGATTTCCACAAATCCCACAGCCTCGTCCTCAGACAAAAGCCCCATTATCTCCAAAAGAGCTTGCAGAGCTAAGGGATAGGTGGTAAATAAACCGGGTTTGAGGGAGGTACCAACGAAAACCTGCGACATCTCTTCCAGAGCCTTTCTTTCTATACCCGCAGTTGTGGTAATAATATTGGTTTTGGAGCCGGGTGCGACTGTCTCCCCCAGGTCAAGCTGTTCAAACTGATAATTGCCTCCAAAAGCTTTCATCACCTCATTCTTGACCGCTTCCATAAGGGTCTTGCCTTTCAGATTAGGCAGGATAAAAGTCTTGTGAAAAGTTTTATCCATGGGAGCTGAAACCCTTATTTCCTTTATCTTTCCAGTCTTACTTCGCAGATACTCTCCTAGATAAGAAACATTGAGTTCCTGTGCTTCCACTATACGGAGTTCACCTTTTTTGTTATCCACTCCTGTTATCTTCGCTATTTCGCCAGTAAAGTCTATACATAAAAGCATTTTATTTTATCCCCCTAAGGACAGATATCATCCCCGCCACAGCCCTCGTCAATTTTATTGGGACCAGCAGAGTAAATTTTGTGATTGCCTGAATCCCAGCAATATTCGCTTCCCCAGGGATCCACTATATGATCAGCATTGCTTACCAGCCCGGCATTCACCAGAGACGATATACCGCTTATCAGAGCCCAATTGGTGACTCCATCGCAGTTGCCGGGCGGGTCCTTTAGACCACAGGTAGCGGTGTCCCCATCTTCATCGACAAAACCGTCGCCATCATCATCATTTGCAGCCAGTATCTCTGCAGCCTGGTTGAGAATCGCAACTTCCTCTTCTACCTCCCTCCTCCAGGCAATGGAGGAAGCCAGTTCGTTGGCCGAGAGATATACCAGGATATCATCGAACTCCGAAGATGAGCTTTTTTGGGTATACTCACCGTCGTTTAAATCGGCATTGCCTTCCTCAAATTTCAAGTTGGTTCCCGAGGATATTAGGACGAGGGCAGTACTGCCGATGGATTGGCCATCGACTCTCAGTCCTGACAAAGGCGATCCGTTATTCGTCGTTACATAGGCGTAATACTTGTTCGAGTAGATCTCATCCATCTGAGCAGAAGGAGGAAGGTTCAACTCCTCAATTGGTACCTTATATCCAGAATCGGGAGAAGGTAAAGTAAGTTGATTCTTATAATAGCCCAAGACCGTTTCTTTCACACTCTCCATCTCTTTTCTGGTTTTTACTTCCCTCTCCCTTTTGGCTGCCGCAGCATAAAATCCGACGAGCGAAACAGTGACCATCCCGATTATCGCCATGGCTATGCATAACTCCACCAGGCTAAATCCCTTATAAGAGTGTTTAAGGGCTATTCTGCGTAGCGAGAAGCTCATCCAATTTTCTCATTTTAAGACAAATTTTAAGCATTATCTGAAATTCGGGGAGGGGACACCGCTTTATGCAATGTCCCCTTCGCGTTGACAAGCAATCCATTAGTCGAGGAAGTAATAAAGATCGCATCTTCCTGTACCAACGTAGTTCCCACTTGTGGTTACTATACCGGAGGTGTCCACTCCATCGTCCAGCTGTTTGTCGATATTCTCGGCGACATCCTTGGGAAGGCTTATCTCGATGAAATTGCCATTCCGGTGGGCAGCTGGTGTTGAGGCTGTGTCGGCACCAAAGTAATACTTGGCTCCAAACGGACTTCTCTTGCTTTGATAGGCCAAGTTCTCGCCCTCAATAGCAGCCCATACGGAAGAGTCGCTATCGAGATATCCATCCGCACCCGCGTCACCCGGCAGTTGCAGGAATTTGTCAAAGTAGGTGTACACAGCTCCATAAAGACCTCGCAGGTCTTGGACCTGTCTCCTGACCTTGGCATTGCCAATCATCTGAGATCCTCCCAGAATTGCTCCGATCAGAAGACCGATGATGACCAAACCGATCGCCAACTCCACCAGGGTAAATCCTCCTTCATTACCGAGCAATTTTCTCATGCTCTTCATCCTTTTTTCACCCCCCTTCATTTTTTAAAGATTCATTCTATTCGCCTTAGTCCTCACTGTCAAATCAAACAGTTTTGAGGAACGGACGAAAAGCTTCCCATGCTCACTCTGTGAATGCTAATTCTCCTGCTTTTCAACTTAAAAGAGAATTTGCCACCCATTTATTCTTACTTGACTTTGATTTTTTGGAAATTTGAAAGCTAAACTTCCTTGAGATAACATATACCTCATGTTTTCTCGGAAGCGCTTTCCGCGGGCAAGAACAAAACATTTGATTTCACCGCGGCCGTCCCCTCAGCCCTTCCGCATGAACCATTTGGTTCATACTGTTGTTTGTGCTTATCGGCAGTTCCATTTAAAACTTTAAGAGAAATTTTCAAGTAAAAAGTAGATATAAGTTTTAAAGACAGGTTGATTCTAAAGATAGACCATACGCTTTTTGACCAATAAAAATCCGGGGGTACCGAAGAGTGCAGGTCTATCTTCGATAAAATCGTGAAAGGGGATAAATCAAATTTAAACTATGCTTGATCATATATTAATCCATTTGTTCGTTATCAATCAACCACCTTCAATTCATGTGACCGAATTGTGACTATGAACTGTCCAAAAAGCACAAAAACCATCCAAGACCATACAAAGCGCAAATTCACTTAACTTGAAGATTGAGATACCACAAGGCAGAAAGACAAAGAGATATAGAAATGTCAGGATTGGATTTCAAGTCCACTGCCTTACCAGTTAGGGCTAACCCTCCGGGGGAAAATCAGTTCTTAGTTCATGGTTCGTGGTTCGTAGACCACTCTGCTTCCACCCAAATTGTAATATCGAATCTGGGAGGAGAAATGCAAGAGAAAAGTTAAGGTATGATAAAGGCTTAAATGCGAGGTTTGGGGAAAATAAGCGAAGCTCTTCGGCGGCTTGGTCAACGATGGAATATTTCGGTTTTGAATTTTTTGGATTCCTTCATTTCTAGCTTATACTTATTTATCAGCCGATGCAGTTCCACCCGATGCATTCTGACCTCTTCGGCAGCTTTGGAGATGTTGTGATCGTGTTTGGTGAGGATGTGGTCCAAAAACGATTTCTCTATCTCCTCGACAGCTTTCTTCTTCAAAGCCCTCAACTCCCCGTAGCTCTCCGGCACCTTGGTCTTGTAATCGAAGCCGTTTCCCTCGAAGGTGACCTTGGGAAGATCGTCCTTGGTAATCCACTCCCCCTGGGCCAGGATGGCGGCGCGCTCGACGATATTCTCCAGCTCCCGGATGTTACCGGGAAAACTGTAGCGGTTCAGAATATTCAGCGCCTCCGGATCGATTCCCTTGATCTTCTTTCCGTTCTTCTTCCCGAAGCGCACAGCGAAAGATTCGGCCAAAGGAGCGATGTCCAATCTCCTCTCCCTTAAACCCGGAAGCTTGATATTGATCACGTTTATTCGATAGAACAGATCATCCCGAAATTTATTTTCTTTAACCAGAGAGAAAAGCTCTTTGTTGGTGGCGGCTATTATCCGCACGTCCGATTTTTTTATCCGATTGGATCCCAGGGGTTCAAATTGACGGGATTGGAGAAATCTCAGGATCTTCACCTGCAAAAGCGGACTCATCTCCCCGATCTCATCCAAAAATATGGTTCCCCCGTTTGCCACCTCGAATTTGCCCAGCTTCTTTTGAACCGCACCGGTGAAGGCACCCTTCTCGTATCCGAATAGTTCGCTCTCCAGAAGGGTTTCCGGAATGGCTGCGCAGTTGATGGGGACGAAAGGTTTTTTGGAGCGCCCGCTGTTGAAATGAATAGCCCGGGCCAAAAGCTCTTTTCCGGTTCCGGACTCCCCCTCGATCAAGACGGTGGCGTCGGTATCAGCCACGTCCGCCACGGTCTTGAGCACCTCCACCATCTGGGGGCTGTTGCCCAAGATCTCGTCGAATTTAAACCTCCCCCGCAGATCCTGCAGTAGCTTCTCCTGCGACTCTTTGAGCTCGGTAAACAGCAGGTTGTTCTCCAAAGCCACCGCCACCCGCTCCCCCAGAGAGGCCAAGAGCTTGGCATCATCCGGGGTGAAATAAGAATCGGCTCTGCCGTCGTCCAAATAGATTATGCCGATGGTTCTTTCCTTGGACATCAAGGGAACACAGAGGATGGAGATCACCGGATAAATCTGTTCCTCCTTCTCCTCGTCTTGCTCCTGTGATAAAAGCTGAGTGATGCAGACGGCGTTTCCGGTCTCGGTCGAAGCCTCGACGATCCGGTCGTTTATATCCTCCCTCTCCTCCTCGATCTCCTTTTTCTCACTGTCCTTGGCCAGGGAGAGTTTCACATTCTTGTTTTCGTCGAATATCTTCAGAAAGCAGCGCTCGCACGAGGTGATCTCCACCACCGAATCGACCACCTCCTCCAGAAGAACGCTCATGTCCCTTTCCGAATAGATGATGTTGGAAAGCTCATACAGGGTTTTGAAGGTTCTTCTCTCCTGTTCCAGCTCTTTGGATTCGGATTTGCTCAACCGATATTCCGAATCCAGCCGGGAGATGTTTTCCACCAGAGAATTTTCCAGACTGAGGGATTTCTTTTCGACGTTGTCCAAAAACGAGGAGGACCGCTCAATCGCCTCCACCAGTTTTTCCGGGGGGATGCTGGGATTCAAGCTGACCAGGTTCTGCTTTAGGCTCAGGATATCGCGGAAGATGGACTTGAGATTCCTCGACCCGCTTAATTTCAGCGTCTGAATGTTCTCCTCGACTTTATCTAAGGAGGATTTGGTCTTCGGCTTTTTCATGTTTTTGTAAGTCGTATGTTATCGTAGTAATATTAATTCAAAACAAAAATTTGTCAACAAAAAAGGATGAAGTGGAGATTAACTTTTCCAAAAAGAAAAACATCTCATCGCGGATGGTTTTGAATAAACGGAAACTCAAGTCAGTATTTCAAAATTTATGGCAGCTTCTGATATGCAGATGGTCGATAAACATAACAGACTAGAGGCAGTGGTTTTTTTGAGAAAAGAACATTAGCCCAGAGGTGATACTTAGAAGAACAGCTCGTACCAACAAGGTAAAAAAGCAAAGAGAAAAAAATCCTCCAGGGCAAAGAAGAGGCGGCTTTAGAGGAAGGGAGCTGACCTTCTCTTTCCTTTTAAATTTTCCATTTTTCGGAATAAAAGAGAGGGGGGATTTAACCAATAAAATGATTTCCCGTCTCTTTAGGAAGATTAAGAGAATGGTGCGATAATATAAATAAACCAGCATCCGTTTCAAATCGGATGCTGGTTATATGTAACCGGAATTAAAACAGTTAGAATCCCAGCTTAAGAAAATCGTCAATCTTCGGTTCTTTAATTCCCATGCCACAAATCGATAGCGGGCTATTTCTTCTGCTTCTCCATGATCAGGCTTCTCAGCTCGTTGTCCTTTGAAGTCACTTCCTGATGGACCTGGGCGGCAAGCTGTTTAGCCAGGTAGTAGTTTCCGGCAGAATATTCCGCTTTTGCCCTCTGGATCCCCTGATCCCATCGAGCCATCTCATCGGTCAGCATCCAAACGGATTCCGGGAGCTTCCATTGTTTGGAAAGGTCCTGGGTCTCGTGCAGCTGTTTCATGGCGCCATCGATGGCAGCAAGATAATCCTCCACCTCGGTTTTGGTCTCGTCTTTGTTGATGCCGGCTTGTTGCGCCGCCGATTCTGCAACTCCCTGGGCATTGATCAAAAGCTGTTTGGCGTCACCGTATTTTTTGGATGCGATCAAATTCTCCGCTTCGGTGATGGAGTTTTGTGCCTGAGTGAAAAGATCGGAAGCATATTTATCTGCCTCCGCCTCCTGAGCTTTCTGCAGGGCATCCTTGGCTGCAGCTAATTCCTTTTGGGGTGCGCTCTGACAGCTTAAAATCAAAATCAAAAAAGCGAAAACCACCAAACCAAAGACAGCAATTCCTTTTTTCATTTATCTATTCACCACCTTTCGTTCTTAGAATGTATTTTAGGTTTCTGATTATTCAATATGATTATATAAACGAGAACAATAAGGGAAAAAACAATCTAATTTTGAATTGGGACAAATATAAAAGCTGTGAAGGTTTTGTCAAGAAGATTTTACAGAGGATCTGATTTAGATATTTATTTGACACCAAGAACTTCCACACGTTTCCATAAAGGCGGTTCGATCTATTCCACCGTTACGCTCTTGGCTAAATTCCGGGGTTGGTCCACGTTGCAGCCGCGCATGACCGCCATATGGTAAGCCAACAGTTGCAGAGGTATGACGGAGAGAATGGGGGTTAAAAGCTCCAGGGTCTGAGGAATATAGACGACATGGTCTACCCTGTCCGCTATCTCCAAGTCTCCCTGGGTGGCGACCGCTATCACCTTTCCCTTTCGCGCCTTGATCTCCGCGATGTTGGACAAAACCTTGTCGTGCACCTTGTCCTTGAGTGCCACCACCACCACCGGCATGTTTTCGTCAATCAAGGCGATGGGTCCGTGTTTCATCTCCGCGGAGGGGTAACCTTCGGCATGGATATAGGAGATCTCCTTGAGCTTCAGGGCGCCCTCCAGGGCGACGGGGAAATTGAATCCCCGGCCCAGATACAGGAAGTTATTTTTCTGGTAGTATTTTTCGGCAATGGTTTTGATGGCAGAGTCATTCTTCAGTATCTGGTTTACCTGATCGGGGATCTTGTACATGGCATCGATGATTTCCCTACCCTGTTCCAGCGACATGGTTCGCATCCGGGCCAAAAGCAGGGAGATCAAGGACAAGACCATCATCTGAGAGGTGAAGGCTTTGGTGGAAGCCACCCCGATCTCGGGGCCGGCATGGATATAAACCCCGCCGTCGGTCTCCCGGGCGATGGTGCTCCCCACCACGTTGCAGATTCCCAGAACCGTAGCCCCCTTCCTTTTGGCTTCGCGCAGAGCCGCCATGGTGTCGGCAGTCTCTCCGGATTGGCTGATCACGAAGACCAAGGTCCCTTCGTTTATTATCGGGCTGCGGTAACGAAACTCGGAGGCATATTCCACCTCCACCGGAATCATGGCGGCATCCTCGATCATATATTCGCCCACCAATGCCGCATGCCAGGCAGTGCCGCAGGCGGATATGATGATCCGGTCGATCAAATGCAGCTCCTCATACAGCAGGTTCAGCCCGTTCAGCCGGGAGGTACCCTCCTCGTAGTTCAAGCGTCCCCGGATGGCATTCCACAGGGTGGTGGGCTGTTCGAATATCTCCTTGAGCATGAAGTGAGGGTAACCCTCTTTTTCGATCTGATCCAAAGTCCAGGAGATCTCCTGGATCTCCGGAGTGACCTCCACCTTGTCCACGGTGGAGATGTAAAACTGATCCGGTTCGACTAAGGCCACCTCCCGATCCTCCAGATAAACCACCCGGTTGGTGTGTCTCAAGATCGCCGCCACGTCGGAGGCTACGAAGTTCTCTCCCTTCCCCGATCCGATCACCAGCGGGCTTCCGTTCCGGGCTGCCACTATCTGGTGGGGATTGTTCTTGCACAATACCGCAATACCGTAAGTCCCCTCTACCTGAGACAGTGCCGCCTGTGTGGCTTCCAGAAGATTGCCGTCGTAGTATTCTTCAATTAAGTGAGCCAAGATCTCGGTGTCGGTGTCGGAGGTGAATTTATGCCCCTTGCGGAGCAGAAGCTCCCGCAAGCTGCGGTAGTTTTCGATGATGCCGTTATGCACCACGGCAATGTTCCCCTGGCAATCGAGGTGGGGGTGGGCATTCAGGTCGGTCGGTTCCCCGTGGGTGGCCCAGCGGGTGTGCGCTATACCGGTGGTGCTTTCGAATTTCTTGTTTTGGAGCAGAGCTTCCAGTCCGGATATCTTTCCGGCGCATTTCTCGAAGATCAACCCCTGTTCTTCCAATAAAGCAATTCCGGCTGAATCATATCCGCGATATTCCAGTCTTTTCAGACCTTCTATCAGCAGGGGGACCGCTTTTTCCCTTCCCACATATCCGATTATCCCGCACATCTCGACTCCTTGGCTTATTTAATTGGGCCTCAGGCCAAGCAATCCTTCAACGTCGCTCAGGACATGTGAAGGCTTGGCTACGCGGATTTATTATCTAAGAATACTATACGAAAGTCCTGGTGGATATTTCGAATCTACGAGTTTATTATCTTTAAAGCATCCGCTACCAGTTTGCCTGCTTCATGTTTTGACCTAGCTTCGGCGATTATTCGCACCTGGGGTTCGGTGTTGGATTTTCTCACCTGAAGCCAAAAATCGTCATAATCTATTCTCAAACCGTCCAGAGTACTTATCTTTCCAGCTGAATATTTTCTTTTTAGCTTTGATAAATTCCTTTCAAAGTTCTTAGTCAATCTCGCTTTCTCTTTTACCATGAAATATGGGGGAAGTTCCGATGCCAGCCGGCTCACGGATTTACCTGATTCCGCCAGATACTCCAAGATCAATGCCATCCCCACCAGTGCATCGCGCCCGCAGTGTAGCTCCGGCAGGATCACCCCCCCGTTCCCCTCACCTCCAATTATACCTTTTACCTGCTTTAACTTTCGAGCAACGTGAGCTTCACCAACTTTGGTTCGATATACTTTGGAGTCAAACTCTTTGACAATGTCATCTATCATTCGGGAGGTGGAGATGTTGGTCACCACATGTGACTTCGGTTTTTTACCTAAGATAAATCTGGTCGCCAAAGCTAAAGTTACTTCTTCACCTAAGGGTATCCCCTTTTCAGAGACTATGGCAAGACGATCCACATCGGGATCGTTGGCAAAGCCCAAATCGGCATGGTGTTTTTTTACCGCTTGACAAAGAGAAGTAAGATTCTTAGGCGTAGGTTCCGGGTCGTGGGGAAACAAGCCATTGGACTGGCAATTTAGCTCAATTACTGTACAACCCAAAGCTTTTAAAAGATCGGGAGAGACGACTCCGCCGGCACCATTACAACAGTCTAAAACCACCTTGAATTTTTTCTGTCTTATCAGCTTTACATTGATGTATTTTAGTCGCAGGATTTTTTCTATGTGGTTTTTGCTCCAAGTGGAGTCGAAACTGACTTTGCCTATTTTGTTCCAAGGTTGATATTTGATTCGGTCATTTTCCACCAGATCAAACAGCTTTTGATTCTCCTTCGGGCTCAAGAAGATTCCGTCCGAACCAACGAATTTCAATGCATTCCATTGAATCGGATTGTGGCTGGCGGTTATTATTATCCCCCCCCAGGCTTTCAGTTCCGGCACAGCTATTTCCACGGTGGGTGTGGCACAGATACCCAGATCTACTACTGAACAACCGGTGGCTAACAGTCCGGAGATGACCGTAGATTTTATCATCTCCCCGGAGGTGCGGGAATCCCTTCCCACCACCACCTTTCCGGATCGGCAAAGGTTTCCAAAGGCAGAGGAATATTTCAAGGCGATGTCCGGGGTTAAGCTTTTGCCTACCACCCCCCTGACACCAGAGATTCCTGCCATTAAATCATTTTGCATGAGGAAGACTCGTGGATTTCGGGAGAGGACGAACCGTTTTCTCTACCCAGTCGACCAGATTAAGGACAATCCGATCCACCACCTCATCCGGTATGCCGTCCAGATGGGCGGATTTCTTTCGCAAATCCACCTGGTCGTTGACGTGATCGATTACCAGAAGCTTATTTTGGGGGATCAAGGCGATTTCGGTGGAGAATAGATCCAGCTGGGATATCCGGGCGATTTTCCGCATGATGCGGTTGATGTCAGCATAAATTTTCTGTTCAATATCGGATGAGGATAAAGTATCAGTTATTTTGGTCTGGTCGTCCCACCAGCAGGGGAGAACCTCTCCACAGATATGGAAAACCCGGAACCAAGCTCTTTTGCCATTTAAAATAACAGGTGAGATCTTCTCCTGGACTAAATATTTATCATAGTGAAACTGTTGGCGCGCGGATTGGATGTCATCTATCGTATGGGCGTCCAAAACCACCCCGTCACCGCTTCCGCCGCAAGCGGGTTTGATCACAAAGGGTTTTCCCACCTTATCCAGATAGGTGGAATCGAGCTCGGGGCTGTCGTCCCAGGGAGGCAATATGATGGTATAAGGAACGTATATTCCATTGGAGAGGAATTCTAGGTGCATGGTGGCTTTGTCGGTTGCCCAGGTGGCTCTGTCCATGTCGTTGATCATCCTGGCTCCCTGCTCCTTCATCATATCCACCAGCTGTTCGAAATCCTCCTCCTGATCGGAAGCCCGGTCGAAAAAGATTTTGAAGTTAAGCTCTCCTTTTTCCATCCGGGTGATGGTTTCGAACAGATTATGGAAATTGATCAGATAGGGGGATAATCCCCGCTTCACACACTGGCTATCTATCTGGAATACAAAATCGGCATCGTATTTCCAGCACCAGCTGATAGCTAAATCATATGTCTGCAAACCATTACCTCATCTGTGTGGTTTTAGTTAACCATCATAACTATCCAGGAGAATAAAACTCCTTACGGTAAATTATATATCGGAAGGATTAAGCTACAATTTATTATACCGCAGAATTGGATATTAGACTTATTTTTTCTGGAAACACTAAAACCGCTTTCCATTCACCAGGTTTAGTAACGCAAACGAGCTATTAAAGTTACAAAAGAGGAATTTGCTTTTGCAATATGGCATAGGCATCCTTCGACCCTTCGATAAACTCAGGATGCTGACAGTTCGACTTCGCTCACTGTCCCTGAGCGAAGCCGAAGGGAGCGAAGTCGAAGCACAAAGCTCAGGACTAATCGTAAAACCTCTGCGCCACTCCACGAAATAAATATATTAGCTCCCGGATATCTTTCAATCGTACTCTGAACTGGTGAGAGAAGCAACAATCTTAAATTCCCCCGGAGATCGATATCTTATGCACCCCACCTAAATCAGCATAGGAGGAATAAGCGTAATCAAAACGGTAGACCTTCCAGGTTACGCCGAAACCGGCAGCGAAGCCAGCCAGATTGTCCTTGTCAGAATTGGTCTTATAGTTCTTACCGAAGGAACTCCAGCCGACCCTTAAATAAAGGGGTTTGAGGGCGGTGAGTTCCCCCCCCACACTAAAATAGACGTCGTTATCAACTGGCTTGGCAACATCTGCGGCAAAAATCAGGGGTAGTTCCCTCAACCGGTGAGATATCCCCACTTTGATCGATGCCGGCAGCTGATCTTTATGCGATTCGGTGGCGCCCTGAAGCTGAACTCCTATGTTCTGAGCCACTCCCCCGATATGAGTGTGACCGTCCCTGGAAATATATAAAGCTCCCACATCCATAGCCAGTGCGTCGGAGGAATATCCCTCGATCTTTTCGTAGATGAACTTTCCGGTTCCGCCCAGGCTGACATTGGCATTCAAGCTCCGGGAGAAGGATAAAGCGAAAGCAAAGTCCGATGCACCGAAGGTACCCAGGTTTGTCCCCTGAGCATCGGTCTTGGTCAAAGAACCGTAATTGAAATAGCAGATGGATGCGCCTACTTTTAGATTTTCACTGTAGGGATGAACGTATCCCAGAAAACCGGATTGGATGTCGCTAAGATAATTATTATAGGTGGTGAAGAAACGTCTCCCCTCGGTTTGAATCAACCCCGCGGGATTAAAATATAAGGCGGATTCGTCGTTGGACAAGCCGACGAAAGCTCCTCCCATTCCGGTGGACCTGGCGCTGGGATCGATTTTCAAGAAACTATAAGCGGTGGTGCCGACCTTGGAATTGACTCCCCAGGAAACAGAGGAAATCAAAAAGATCAGGCATATCCCGAACATCCCAAAAGTAATTGCTTTTTTCATTTTAATCCTCATGATGGGCTTGATTCCAATACACTCTTAAGTATTACCTCTCCGATAATACGATTGTTTGTCATCCGGTTGAATTTACTGCTGCCGGTATCAAATGTCAACGATTTTTGAGAAGCGAATCTTCCTCCTCATGCTATAAAGGTAACTCCGGTGGAGGCAACTTATGGTTATCCCTACTCCCTTTATTCCCTTTATCTTACACCTTCCACCTTTCACCTAAGGACTACCATCCTTTCACGGTTTTGTTGACGATATCCTCCGCCAATTTGTCCAATGCTCTTTGCCTCCCCATATCCTCGGTTTCGTCCTGGGCGGAATAGATTCCCCAGCCCTGGACGTTATCCTCTTTCCAGATAACCTTGTTGTTTTTCTTCTCCTCGAAGCTGGCATTAACCCAGATTCGGACTATGTATTCCTTGACGTTTTCGTTTTCGTCATAAGTATAAGCTTCCCGGGTATATTTGGTGATCGTTCCGCGCAGGATGGAATCGGCTATTTTCTCGTTGACCACCTTCAGGGTGTTATCCTGGACGAAGCGGTTGGCGATATTTGTGGTCAGATCTTCGCGAATGCCGTATTGATCGGTTTGGTTGTCGAATAAAGGCACGGCGATGGTCTTGATCCCCGATACTCCGGACCCGGAAAAGGAGTATACCCCGCAGCCAGTTACAGAAAACAGAAGACATAAGACGGAAAACAGAAGACAGTAATCAGTAAATCGTGAATATGATTTATTGGGAATTGTGGTTGTCGATTGATAGTGAGTATTTTGCATTTTCATATTAATTTTCACAAGACCTTTCCCCTTTAGTCCCCCTCTCCATTTCATGGAGGGGGAGATAGGGGGAGAGGTGAATCAGTTATCTCGGTTCCCTTAGCTTTTTTCTTATTCGCATTGTGCGTTTGGATGAGCATTTCACCATGAACTCATGCATCTCGTGGAGCCACTCCAGCTTTTTCTTGGGCGGTATCTTCATAAACCTCAAAAGGCGCTCGTCTTCGGTTTCCCACTGGAAAGTCATAGGTCCTTCCTAAATTTTTTAATGTTAGTTAACTCCTCTATATCGAGTTTATCGACCGCCCTTCCTGTTTTCTTTTTCATCTTTATCAGATCATCTATCGAGATGACCGGCAATTTCAAATCGTCAATTTTAATGTGAACTATATTTCTTTCGGCTTCCTCAAAAGACACCGGTGATTCTATTATTAGATCTACTTCTTTTAGCTCTCCCTCTTTATAGAAGTTGAGAGCTTTCATATGTTTTTTTTCGATCCACTCTTCTCTTGTCTTTTTATCTGCAATTTTCATGGGATCAACCGGTTGTTTTACCCGATAACCCTGGTCTTTCATAATTTCGACTATCTTTTTAAGATTATCATCGCTCATGTCGACAAGAATATCCAAGTCAACCGTGCTTCTCATTGCTCCCAGAAGATTAACCGCAATTCCACCGACGAGCACATATTTAACTTTTTGCTTTTGAAATGCCCGGAATATCTCTTCATAGATGATCATTTTCTGGGTAACCTTTCATTGACAAGCTAATGCAAAGAACCAGGAGCTTCTGATCTTAGACTTGTGGATTATTGAGCAGAGAGGTTTAGTTATCGGCATAGACACGCTTTGGTTTGCTAACAGGTCCTATGATTTTGAATTTTGAACTTGGATTATTCTCCCCCTCACCCGTTATCTTCCTCCTGGTTGAGGAGAGGAAATTTTTACGATTTTTCCACTCTTTATTACTTGATCGACCAAATTCACTCCATAATGACATGGAATTTCTTTGTGATTTTGCACGTTCCAGATGACCAGATCGGCTTTCTTCCCCTTCTCTATGCTTCCCACTTCACTTGATTTATCTACGGCGTAGGCGGAGTTTATCGTTGAAGCGGTGATGGCTTCGGCGGGAGTCATCTTCATCATCAGACAAGCTAAGCTCAAGATAATGGGCATGGATTCGGTCATGGAGCTGCCCGGATTGAAATCGGTTGCCAATGCTATCGGTAAACCTTCATCTATCATCTTTCGCGCAGGGGGATATTCCTTTATACCCAAACCGAAACAAGCTCCGGGCAACAATACCCCAATTACACCGGCTTGCTTCATCATCTGGATACCTTCGTCATCGATAAACTCCAGATGATCTGCAGAGACAGCTTTTAGCTCTGCTGCGAGTTTTGTTCCACCTAAGGGAGAAAGCTGATCTGCATGGAGTTTGAGCTTAAAACCATGTTTCTTTGCAGCAGTCAATATCTCCCTTGATTCTTCAATATCAAAGACACCTTTTTCACAGAAAATGTCACAGAAGACAGCCAATTTTCTTTTTGCCACTTCCGGGATCATCTTTTCGGTTATCAATTTTATATAATCCTTGCGCTTGTTCTTATATTCCTCCGGGATTTCGTGCGCTCCAAGAAAAGTAGGAATCAGATCAATGGGATGAATCCGGCTAAGCTTTTCTATCACCTCCAGCATTTTGATCTCATCTTCCAAAGACAATCCATATCCGCTTTTGGCTTCGATAGTGGTGGTTCCGTAAGAGAGCATACGGTCCAGTCGAGGTAGGGCTAACTGGATCAACTCCTCTTTTGATTTTGATCTTAAAGCTTTGACGCTGGATTTGATTCCTCCTCCGGATGCAGCGATCTCCTGATAGCTTTTCCCCTTGATCCGCATCTCGAATTCCTCCTCCCGGGTATTGGCAAAAACCGGGTGGGTGTGACAGTCAACAAATCCGGGAAGAATGACTTTACCCTTTGCATCAATTACCTTAGTCTGCTTATCGATCTTAAGTTGCTCTAAAACCTCTTTTGTTTTGCCAACCGCTTTGATGGTGTCAGAGGATATGGCGACTGCCCCATCTTCGATTATCCCCAGATTTTCCATATGTTTTCCGGTTCGGGGACCTTTTTGGTCTGAATGCAGGGTCAGAAGCTGATGGGCGTTTTGGATTATTAAAGTGGTTGGTTTCATTTTTGTTCTATTCCAAATTCCAGCGGGTGGAGTTGAAGTTTCACCTTTACAATTTTACATGATTTTCATTTTGTTGCCTTCAGCGAAAACATCAGCGGGATGAGCTCCTGGTTATTGGGCAACCTCCACTTACCTGGTTCAGTTTGTTCCAAAAATGGGAAAACATCGTAATTTGCATAAGGAAACTCATGCACGAATACAATCTTTAAACCGGCCTGAATGATAGCATTGATAATGTCGCTGAGACTGTGAGTCCACTCATAAGATGGATTAACCACTTTAGCAGAACGGTCGGCATAAGAACCTTCCGGTCCATATTTCGTCGGTTGAGATGAGTAGAAATATGTATGACTGAATTTCAATTCGGTGGTGTAACTTTCGTTCTCAAAGACATTGCAGATGGGATGGCTTTCAATAATATAAAATATCCCTCCGGGTTTGAGAAAGTGAGAAATGATTTTTGCCCATCCTTTAATATCGGGCAACCAACATAAAACTCCGATAGATGTGAATACGATATCGAATTTATCGGACAATACCTGGGGTAGATCGTAGATGTCAGAACGGATGAAGTTTGCCTGGAGGCTCAACTCTTTACTTAAGGATTTCGCCAGCTCGATCGCCTTATCGGAAAAGTCCACCCCCGTAACTTTGGCACCGAGACGTGCCCAGGACAGAGTATCCATCCCGAAATGGCACTGCAGGTGAAGCAGCGATTTGCCGGATACATCACCTAACTCCTCCAATTCGGTGGAATGAAGCGTACACCTGCCGGATTTGAAGCCTTCGACATCATAGGACTTCGATTTGGCGTTAATCGGAGCCCATTCGTTCCAGAGCGCTAAATTGGTTTTTAGGTAATGTTTCATTTTAGGTAGGGGCGAACCGTTAGATTCGCCCGAAATGTGAATTGAATCATTTAACAGCGGGTGAAGCTAAAGCTTCACCCCTACGGTTTTGCTGCAATCCTACTTCTGGGTGGAGCTAAATCTCCACCCCTACTTTTCTACTTTCCAATTACATTTTCAACATCGGTATTTTTATTCCCTTTTCTTTTGCAAACTTTACGGCATCTTCGTAACCTGCATCGGCATGACGCATGACTCCGGTTCCCGGATCGTTGGTTAAAACCCGTTCCAATCTGATTTTCATCTCCTTGGAGCCATCCGCTACGATAACCATTCCAGCATGGATGGAGTTGCCGATGCCCACTCCCCCACCGTGATGCACCGATACCCAGGAGGCACCTGAAACCGCATTCAAAAGCCCGTTTAAAATGGGCCAATCGGCGATGGCATCCGAGCCATCTTTCATTCCTTCCGTCTCCCGGTAAGGTGAAGCAACCGAACCACAGTCCAGATGATCTCTTCCGATGACTATGGGTGCTTTTAGTTTTCCCCGTTTGACCATGCGGTTGATGATGTCTCCGAAATGCGCTCTTTCCCCATATCCCAGCCAGCAGATTCGAGCAGGCAGTCCCTGGAATTGAACCTTCTTTCCGGCGAGCTTGATCCAGCGGGTCAACGGCTCATTCTGTTTGAATTCTCTCAGCACCACTTTGTCGGTTTGACGAATGTCCTCCGGATCACCGGATAAAGCAGCCCACCGGAAGGGTCCCTTCCCTTCAAAAAATAACGGCCGTATGTACGCAGGAATGAAGCCCGGATAGGCGAAAGCATCCTCGACCCCGGCTTTTTGCGCCTGACCGCGGAGATTGTTTCCGTAATCGAATACCACCGCTCCCTGCTTTTGAAAACCGAGCATGGCTTGGGTGTGAACGGCGATCGACTCCATGGATTTTTTTATATATTCCCGGGGATTCTCTTTTCTTAACACCACAGCTTCTTCATATGGAATACCGGCGGGGACATAACCGTTCAACTCATCATGGGCGCTGGTCTGATCTGTCACCACATCCGGGATTATTCCTCTTCGCAGAATCTCCGGATGAGTCTCGGCACAGTTTCCCAAAAGCCCGACAGAAAGGGATTTTCTTTTCTCCTTAGCTTTTAATATCCAGCTTAAAGCTTCATCCAGATTATTGGTCATCTTTTCGCAATAACCTTTAGAGAGCCTTCTTTCGATTCTGGCTATGTCCACCTCCACGCAAAGAATGGCAGCACCGTTCATGGTTCCGGCCAATGGCTGAGCACCGCCCATCCCTCCCATACCACCGGTAAGAATGAATCTTCCTGCAAGATCACCGCCAAAATGTATTTTCGCCACGCTAGCTAAGGTCTCGTAAGTCCCCTGCAGAATCCCCTGAGTGCCGATGTAAATCCAGCTGCCTGCGGTCATCTGGCCGAACATAATCAGTCCCAATCTCTCCAGTTCCCGGAATTTCTCCCAGGTGGCCCAGGCGGGGACCAAGTGTGAGTTGGCTATCAATACCCGGGGAGCATACGGGTGGGTCTTGAAGATGCCCACGGGTTTGCCGGATTGAACCAACAGGGTTTCATTATTCTCCAGGTTTTTCAAGCTCTCCACGATAGCATGATAGCATTCCCAGTTACGGGCGGCTTTGCCTGATCCGCCATAGATGATCAACTCCTGTGGCTTTTCCGCCACCTCCTCATCCAGATTGTTCATCAGCATGCGCATGGCTGCTTCCTGATGCCAACCCTTGCAGGAGATGGCATTTCCTCGGGGTGCTCTTACAGGCGTGTATTCCATGTTAAACCTCCAAACTCTATTTCAACAGACTTGCTAATTTTTCCGGGTAAAATATTTCAAACTTCTCTTGTAGTATTTTTTCCTCAGTGGTTTTCCTTTTCTTCTGCAAACTCTATTGAAACAAATCAAAGCAAGTTTATTATTAATATTTAAAATATGGGATCTAATCCTGCCTGTTTGCATAGCTCGTTGGCAGTTATTCGATCGAGAGTTCGGTGCCTTTTAATCGGTATTGTTTTAATTCCATTAGTATAGATGGAGTGTTTGCCACCTTCACGTAGCAAGTAGAATCCGTTTTCTCTGAAATGTTTTATTATGGCAGTCCGCTTTACCGACATTCTATACCTCTGCAGGCAATTGTTCTATCAGAGCCCCACCCATTGGAATCTCTTTCCTTTGTTTTCGATAGGCTTGGATCATTTCATGTAAAGCATCCTTAAGCATCTCTCTGCATTCTTCGAGGGTTTTACCTTCGGTGATTACCTCGGGCCATTCTACCAACTGTCCCATATAACCAGACTTGATTTTTGTATACTTGGCGGTATAGTTTTTTAACATGTGATTCTGCCTTTTAAGAAGTTACTTTTTATGACTTGCTCTTGAGAGTTATTACACCATATGTGACAATTAGTCATCAAGTTGAATTCTGCAATAAAATACGAAATATTAACCTGAAAAGCAATAATCTTCGATTTTCAAAAGATAATTCGAGAGGGGAGCAGGTGGAAGCGAATCGGACTATTGAGATTCTTCGTCCCCCGTACGGGGGACTCAGAATGACATGGGGTGGTTTATATTTAGATGCCTTCTGTGGTCCGGTGTTGTTTTATTCTCAATTTGGTCACCGAACCATCCAGATACAGGGTGAGCTTTCGGGGGGCATTTTCGAAATCCGGCGTTTCGTAACCATCCTCAATTTCCTTCAGACTAATATGTGAAAAACTGGTGGTGCTCATCTTGGCGTGATTTTCAATTCTCAAAGCCATCTCCTCCGGAAAAGAGAGGTAAAGGGTGGATGCTTTGGAGGTGATCCGTCCGGTGACATTATCGACCAGGTCGCCGATGATAATATCGATATGAGAAGCCTTTGAATCCATATCGAGATTAACTACCTTAAGATCGGAAAGGTCGAGTTTTATCCGGTCGGCCTTAGCGTTAACTTTTAAATCAAAAGGGATGCGATCGGATAACCTGACCTTCCATTCCTTTTTCTCGCTCTCCCCCCACCATACCTTGGTCCAACCCCAACTCCAACCCCGATGCGTTCTTCCGTCGTCCTTGATCTCGATAGCAGCTGAGTTATCCGCGGCTATCTTACGGTAATCTGTCGATGGCTTTTTATCCCAATAGTCCAATTCCGCCGAAATCAGCTTATCCGTTCCGGAGGAAAGCTTCAGATCCCCTGCACTTATCTCGAGGGTGGCGTTGACTTTAGTCAAAGTAGTATCTAAGCCCTGACTCCAAAGATAGGCTTCGCTGGTTCGATGGATCCGGCTGAAATCCGGTTTGAAAATCAATGCCGGACCCAAGATGGCGATAACGAACAGAAGGGGTGATAGGATTGAAAGAATGGATAGACCGGTTTTCTTAAATAACAATTCGATTCCGATGGCGACCAGGGCAACGGGCCAGAGTGAAAGAATCCTCCACCACACCATCCAGGAGAGCTGTCCGGTGGTGTTCAAAAGCAAAACCAATCCCACGGAAATTAAAATGGCTCCGGTTCTTATTCTTCCGATATGCATTTTTAAAATCTCCTTAATAACGAATTAATGTATTTATCCAGCAGAGGATTTCTTTTGGAATGCTCGAAATAGCATCACGGCACCGATGATTATCAGAATAACCGGCCAGAGGTAGCTGAACTTAAACCAGCGCACCAGATTGTTCAGCAGAAAGATCAAGCCGACGAATATCAGCGCCAGTCCCGGCAGATATATGTTCAGCTTAGACTTCTCCGGCGACACCACCACCTCCTCCATATAGGGACGGCGAGGTATGATTATGCATCCGATAAGATAGGCCAAAAGTCCGACACCATCGGCAAAGACTAAAAGCACCGCCACCACCCGCAGGATGGTGGGATCGACGTTCAGATACTCCCCCAAACCCCCGCAGATGCCGGCGATGATGGAATTGGTTCGGGAACGGTAAAGTTTCTTCTCCATAAGTTCACCTCTTATTTTGTGTTCTACTGGAGTATACGAGATATCGGATAGGGAGGATTCAAATAATTGTCTTTATGTATCCTAAAGGTTGGAGAATTGGAGTGCTTTGATTTTCCCCCTTACCCTATCCGGTGAAGCATGTATACTCATCTCCTCACAAGGAAGAGGATTACGCTTAATTGCACGGCGTAGTTCGGTTAGGGTTTAGTTCGATTAGCTCACTACAAGTAGGTTACGTATCGGTTTCGTGTTGCGATTTGTCAGGGGGACAATAAATGACCAAGAATACAAGGAATTTGATCTATGGCTGTTGATCTTCCTCTTTTTTTTCCGGTCCCTTGGAGGTAGAGCCGTCCTCTTTCTTCTTTTCCTTATCTTTGCTCATCTCATCCACGAAATTCATCCTCAGCTCGAACAGAGCGTGCTCCAAAAATTTCCTCTCATTCTCCGACAAGCTATTTTTAGTTTTGTTTTGAATCATCTCCAGCATACCGATGGAGAATCGGGCTTGATCCAAGTCCCGCTCGATCTTCTGGGTGATCGGATTCTGCACCTTGCCCATCTGCTGCAGGGCGGCGGTCTGAAACATCAACACCAGCTGAATGAAATGAAGCTCGTCTTTCTTACCGGTTTCATCGTTAACCATATTGTCCCTTTTTTGGATTGGATTAGAACACTTAGCCCGGTGTTAAAAAGAAGAGCCAAGGTTCACTGTCTGAATTCCTCTTGAGGTACTAATTATTATCTCCCCCAGCCAATCTTTTAGCCACGGTGATGTTGTGATGAAGATCCATGCACTCGGCGTCGATTTTCTTCAAAAGCCTCTTCAAATCGTAATCGTCCACTTCGCGGATGATCTCCTTTATGTTTTTTTCCAACAGGCTAATCACTACCAATGATTTGCCCAGCTTTTCTGATGTTTTCATGTTTTCCTTCCGGTTTTACGGTTAATCCAGACTTTAAATTCGAAAATTCGATTACGTTCACATGATCTGAGATTTTGCCTACTCTATTCGATGCTCCGGATCTTCCAAAGTTTTTCCGAGATAAGCCGCATGTCCAGCCGGTATTGATCCATCACGGCCTGAGAGATGTCGTGGGGATCGATCCCGTAATCGTTCAATCCCCGGGCTTTTACCGGTACATTCCGGCTGGAGACATTTATCCCCAGATGTATTTTGGTAGAGACAGGGGTTTTAACCATAGCCGAGACGGTGAGCTTGTAGTCGGCCTCAAACAGATCGTCCCCCCATCTCTGCAGAACGTCCCCTTTGAGCCGATGATTGAGTTTGTCCTTCACGATGTCCACCAGAAGCTTCTGCCTTAAGATGGCTTTTTCCAAATCCAGATCGAAATGCTCCACCAGAAAATGGAGCATACTCTCGCTTTTGATCTGGGTCTTCTTTTTGAAATGATCTATGCCGACGATGTATTTTTCGTCTATCTGGCAAGGCCCGATGAATGAGAGGATGCTATCTCCGGGTATATCGTAGTGAGTATAAGCCCAATAGGAGGTGAGCTGCTCGCCGGTGAACAAGATTTCCTCTTTAATGAAAAGTGATTGCATGGGTTGAACTCCTTTAAAAATGTCCGCCGTCAGTCGTCCGCAGTCCGCAGCAAAAACCTATTTTAGACGATCAGGACAGAAGTTTTATTTTTCTTCGAAATGACTTATTAGTTTATTCAAAACTTGGAATGTCCGTCAACCGTCTACCGTTGTTCAAACATGTCCGGAGGTGGCTGCTAAAACTTTTTCGTTTGACGGACAGGATTCTCCATATTTTATACATTTTTTGGTCTAACCAATATCGACTAACGAAAATCTCTTTTTATATTTACGGAGGAAAGTCGCCCGGATGCATTGATTTTCGTTTTGGGTTAACTTGGGGTCCTCCTGAATTGTCTTGAAAGCCCAATCCCGGGCCTGGTATAAAAGTTTGGCGTCGGCGATAATGTCCGCTATCTGAAGCTCGGGCAGACCGTGCTGGCGGGTTCCGAAGAATTCACCCGGTCCGCGCAATTTAAGATCGATCTCGGAGATTTTGAATCCGTCATTGGTAGCAGTCATGGCCTGAAGCCTTTTTCTTGCCTCATCCGATAAGGGATAATTCGCCACTAAAAGACAATAAGATTGGTCCGCCCCCCGACCGATCCTTCCCCTCAATTGATGTAATTGAGAAAGCCCGAACCTCTCGGCGTGTTCGATTACCATCACCGTGGCGCTGGGAACGTCCACCCCCACCTCTACGACGGTGGTGGCCACTAAAATATCGTATTCTCCCCGCCTAAATGCCTGCATTATGCTTTCCCGCTCCTTGCTCTTAATTCGTCCATGCAAAAGTGCCAGTCGACGTTGCGGGAAGACCTTTTCCTTTAACATTTCGTAACTCTCAGTAGCTGCCTTCAGGTCCGCCTTCTCGGTTTCCTCCACCAGGGGATAAACCACATAGGTCTGATGCCCCTTCTTCAACTCCTCCTCCAGAAACTGGTACATCTGCATCCGGTTACTTTCCGTCCAAATAGACGTTTTTACCGGTTTCCTTCCAGGAGGAAGTGCATCTATAACCGAAACATCGAGATCACCATACAAAGTCAAAGCCAGACTGCGGGGAATGGGGGTAGCGGTCATCACCAGCACGTCGGGGGAGAGTCCCTTCATCTTTAGCTTGGCTCTCTGCATCACCCCAAAACGGTGCTGTTCGTCTATCACCACCAGACCCAGTTTGGCAAACTCCACGCTCTGTTGAATCAATGCATGGGTGCCGATCACCACCTGGGCTGTGCCACTTTTTATGTCCTGTATTGTGCTCTTTCTCTCCGGGCCAGTCACCGAGCTGGTCAGCAAAGCTATCTTGACCCCCAGAGATTCCAGCATTTGATGCAAAGTGATGTGATGCTGCTCCGCCAAAAGCTCGGTGGGGGACATCAGGGCAGCCTGATAATTGCTCTCCACCGCCATGAGCATGGCGAAGAGCGCTACTATTGTTTTGCCGGAGCCGACGTCCCCTTGCAGCAGCCGGTGCATGCTGTTTTTTGACATCATATCCTGCTTGATTTCGGTCAAGACCCTCTTCTGGGCGTCGGTAAGCTGGAAAGGTAAAACCTTCAGAAGTTGACGGACCAAATCGCCAGGCGGTTGAAAAGATATCCCTTCCTCCCGATGGATCTTCTGCTTCTTTAAAGCCAGCATCAGCTCCAGATAGAACAGCTCGTCGAAGGCCAGTCGTGCTCTTGCCTCTTCTGCAGATTTCATATCATCCGGGAAATGGATTTTCCTTATGGCGCCCGTCAGCCCCATTAAGTTTGTATCTCCTATAATTTTATCCGGAAGGGTTTCCTGGATCAGAGAGGGGACTTCATCCAAAAGGGGCTTTAGCACTCTCCTAAATCCCCGGCTATCGAGCCAGACTTTTTTAAGCTCGGCGGTGGAGGGATAAAGTGGAATGATCCTTCCGGTATGGATCAGATCGTCACCGGAGACTTCTTCTTCCGATTTCTTGGAGATTATCTCAAACTCCGGGTGGACTATCTGGAAACCGCCGTAGACGGTCACTTGGCCCGAGGCGACCACCAGATCGTTTTCCTCAAAGAGCTTTTGGGTCCACCTCCAATTATTGAACCAGACCAGTCTAACGTATCCGGTGTTATCTCTCAAGATCACATGAAACTGGGGTTTTCTCGGCCTTCGGACCTTCTTTATCCCCGTTGCCTCCACCCTTCCGATCACCGTGGTCGTCATCCCCTCTTTCAATTGCCCCATGGGAAGGATGGTGCTGCGGTCCAAATATCTGCGAGGAACGTAATAGAGAAGGTCTTCGACGGTTTGGATGCCGATCTGTTTCAAAGCTTCGGCCTTTACCGGACCGATGCCTTTGAGATATTGAATCGAGCTGGTCAACTCTACATGGATATGTTTTTCTTTCTTGGTCGTAACGGTTGGCAAAGATACTCCTTTAAGATAAGCTGCGGTTTGAAATCACAGCTAATATAAGAACAGATTTTCATAATTGTCAAGAATTTTAGGAAAAGAATGAGACTAAGACAACAGCTCTTATTATAAAGGGGACAAATGTATCCACCCTGTAGCCTCCTCTTTTCTCTATGTCCAGAGCTGAGAAGGAGATGGTAAACTTTGTCCTCCCCTATAGGGGGAGGCCTAACTACAATTTTTCTATCATTTCTGTGGTGAAAAGGATGGCACCGGATTTATTGAGGAGCATTTATTTTTAACTCGAGGACCAAATGAAAACTCTTTCGTTTCTTAGGAACATTTTTTTGGGGGCGTTTTTTCGCCATAAGAAGTCCGCTGGTACCAACATTCCGATGGTTCAAAGATTCTCGGCAATAAAAAAACCAGATCAAAACATTAAGAATTTTCCCACCTCTCCGGTCTCGCGAAGAACCTCTTATTTGGACCAGGAAGGGCTTATTCTGCCTGGTGCTTGTTTCCAGGATAATTCCTTTAGGGTCAAACTCTACCGCTTCTTAAGGGACAATATCCCCATTCTAAATTCTGCCGTATGGATTTGGACAAGAATATGTACCGCCCCTGCATACTTTGAGCTTAAAGGGTCGGAAGACCCTGTTCTTTTGGACAATGGAACCGAGGTGATAAGAGAATTGGACCGGAGAATTTACCAGCACAGTTTCCAGAAATTCGGAGGGGTGGATGCGCTCTTGGTCCAGTTCTTCAGGTCGCTTTTTACCGACGGGGCCGTTTGCGGGGAGCTGGTCTTGACCCCTTCCCGGGATAGTCTGGATAAGTTCTATTTCATCGACCCGGCTACCATTCGATTGAAACTGAAAAACGAGAACAGCTGGGAGATCTTTCAAGAGGCGGATGGAGATTTAACCAAGCTGAATCCTTCCTCGACCTTTTATGTGGGATTGGATCCCGATCCGGACGATCCCCGGGGGAAAAGCATCTTAAGCTCCATCCCTTTTGTGGCGCGGGTGGAACAGAGACTGTTGGAGGACATGCAGAAGACCATGCATAATGCGGGCTATCATCGCCTGCACCTGAAGATCAAGCCGCCGGATAGAAACTCCGGAGAGTCAGAGGAGACTTATATCTCCCGGGCGAACAAATATTTCGAGAATACGGCGGAGATGGTAAGAAAGCTGGCGCCGGAGGACAACCCCGTAACCTGGAACGATGTTTCGATCGAGTACATCGGCCCATCCGGCCATATCTCCTCCTCGCATTACTGGTACATCAATCACAAATCCTTGATCGAAGACATCTGCGCCGGAGTGCACCTGGACCCATCCATTTTGGGTTACTCGTACGGCTCGGCCCAGAGCTGGGCACAATTCAAGTACGAGCTGATCCTGCAGAACGTCGTCTCCATCCAGAGAAGCGCCAAGAGATTTTTGGAATGGATGAGAAACATCGAGCTGGCGCTGCACGGTTTGCCTCTGGAGTGCGAGCATCACTTCGACAACCGGAAGTTCTTCGGCATGCTGGAGCAGAGAGAGGCGGAGAGGGTGCATCTGGAGAACGTCATCCGCAAGAAGGAGACGGGTTTGATCACCGAGGATCAGGCAAAGAGGGAGATGGAATGGTGAAACGTCCGCTGAAGACCGTCCGTTGTCGGTCGTCCGTCGACCGTCGCTAAAACTGTCAACGGATGAAACGGAATGATGGATGACTAATGACGGATTACGAAAAATCTGTTGAAAAAGTCAAAGAGCGTCCACAGTTGACAGTCCATAGTTCATCGCTTAAAACTGTCAACGGATGAAACGGATAGAAGGGAATAATGGATGACTAATGACGGATGACGGATAAAGGCATTTATTGTTGTCGTTTAAGATAAATTTGTTCACAATTCAAATAGCATAATATATGACTCTATAACCTCATCATCCTGAATAGGTCAACTTGAGGGCTAAAGTCCAGAGAGGAATGTGGTGAGAGTTCAATTCATTCCACGACCTAAAGGTCGTGGCAATAAAAGGTATCGATTACTTTACCTAAACTTATGTTGCAGTCCACTACCCGCTTCAGTGGCATATTAGATGAAACCTGAAGAAGTTGAATTGTGCCACATAGTCTAAACGGAGTTTAGCAGATTAAAAGGAAAGAATAATTTCCGGGAGAAATATATTAGGTGTTCGTTTATTGGTGTGGTAACTCAGAGGGATAATTTTGTACTCGCGTCGAGGTTCGCATTTCGTAACACGAACATCGATACCAGCATCGCTACCGATAAACGAGCTTCGAGTTCTTATAGGATGATACAAGGATGACCGTTTGCGTAAATTCGATAAAGAATTCTGGCAGAAGTCACTGGCCGATCCGGTCTTCTTCGCCAGCAAATTTTTGGAAATCAAACCCCATGAAGGACAGGTTAAATGGCTGCAAAACTCCACCAAACCGGAAAATGCCCTTCATACCGGCAACCGCTGGGGAAAAAGCTTAGTCCAAGCCATCAAAATCCTTCACCGCTGCATCTTTAAAATCAGAAATACCAAATACGATCAGACCTCCAAATACGAGGCGATCAATGCCTCCATAACACTGGATCAGGCCAAGATCATCTTCGAAAACGTGATCCGGCTGGTCAAAGGGAAACCGGATTTGGAGAGGAAAATCAAAGAGATAAAGTTTACCCCGTTTCCCCACATCGTTTTCAGAAACGGTGCCATCTTTTGGGCGAGATCGACCCAAAGAAGGGGGGAGTATCTTTTGGGACGGGATTACGATTATTTCAACTTCGATGAAGTGGCGTTCGAGGCGCATCCGGAATACGTGGTCAATCAGGTGATCATGATGAGATTGGCAGATAGAGCGGGGATTCTGGATTATTCCTCTACCCCCAAAGGAAAAAACTGGTTTTACCGGAAGTGTTGCGAACTTCAGAAAAACCCGGATTTCGGGTATGTTCAAAACGGTGATTCGCGGGAGAATCCGAACATCAGTCAGGAGTATCTGGAGCGAAAGATCAAGAGTCTTCCCCCCAGCAAGATCGAGCAGAATATCAAAGGTCTGTTCATCGACGATGCCAACCAGGTGATAAGAGAAGAGTATATCCGCGATGCCATGAATTCATCCACTGGATTGGCCTTACCCATTGACGGACACAGATATTGTCACGGCTGGGATTTGGCACGCAAAAGGACTTTCACCGTGGGAATCACGCTGGATGTCACCTCGAAACCATATCAATTGGTTGCATTCGAGCGATTCCAGAGGGAATGGAAGGACGTTTATGCAACGATAAGGTTGCGGCACAAAGAATATGGCGGAGAGATAATCATTGATTCCACCGGCTTGGGGGACGTGATATTGGCGGAGCTGTCGGACATCAGACCGGTGGGATTCAATTTTGGCGAAAGGGGAGGAAAGGCAAAGTCGGAGCTGGTTGCCAATTTGGAAAAGATGCATGCTTTGGGGGAGGTAGCTTATCCTTATATCGAGCAGATCGAAGAAGGGGTATTGTGGACCTTGCAGGATGAATTGCGAAATTTCTACTGGGACAAAAACCAGGAATGCGATGCGGTGATGGCTTTGGCGCTGGCTTTGTGGCTGGTGAGAGAAAGTAAGAACGCTTCGGTGATTCTGATGCCGAGGGTGGAGAAGATTTAAAACCGTCCGCCAACCATCGTCCGCAGACCGCCGCAAAGGCAAAACCTTAAAGATGTCCGCCGACGGCAGTCCGCCGACCGTTGCTAAGACAAAACCTTAAACCTGTCCACGGTCGACAGTCTATAGTCCACAGATAAAATCATTAACAGATTTATAGTGAGCGAAGTGAATCTTTTGAGCGGATTTAACGAATGGAATAAGTCCGTGTTACTTCAGCTTCGTTTAGGACAATATGTGATGGATTAACTAAATGTCAAAAAATAAACCCCGCTATGGGCGGGGTTTATTTGGGGGGAGCATCTGATTTGGGGCTTAATCGGCTCTGCGAATTATCCGGTTCTTTATCTCGCTTCGTTTAAATCAAACTTTATAAATAAACATTTTCCCTAAATTCCAGATCGATATGTACAGATTATCATCTCGGGCAGGTCAAGTTTATGTAACGTCTTCCCGTGGATGGCGCTGGCAGTTGCTTGAAAAGGAGACGAAGGGGCATTACTCTCCTCATCGATGTTTTCGAATGTCACGAATAGGAAAAGGACCACGATCAGAATACCGATCGCCAGAAAAAATAATTTGGACGTCTCCTTTTCTATCTTCACCCGAACTTCCCGCTGATAACCAAAAATGAAATTCATATTCACACCCTCTCTTTGTTTTTATATGCGTTCAATCATAATTTAAGCAAACCTTATGCCTGTTTCGGCAACCCTCCCCTCTGCCACTTATCTTGTTGTGAGAGTTAGAGATGGGTGGATTGAGGTATTCTTGTTTTTAAGAATCTTAAGAGAGAATATGCAAGTGGGTGCAGAAAGTGGAATCTAAGGTTCAAAAGTTCAAAGGTTCAAGGGTTCAATTAGACTGATGCAAAAATTGTAGAGGTTTGGTGGTGAAAAGGATGGGAGCAGTATTAGTGAGAGAATGAAATAAATTTGTATCTACATTTTCAGGAGATCAAGTGGAAGAGCTTTTAGCATACGTAGGGGCAGAGCTGAAAAAACCGGAGGAGGAGATTTCGGATGAACTGGTCTTTTTGATCAACTCCCGGATCAAGCCTCCCAAGGCGGTGACCAAAGAGGAGATCTTCGTCCGGACCATGTATTTGGTCTCGGATGAGATCAATTCTTACGGCGGCTGCTTTCCATTGGAAGAACTGCACAACCTTACCAGTTTAGTGGTTGATTCCCCGGTGATGATCGGGCATACCAAGGAGAAGCTTCCCATCGCCAGAAACTTCAAGGCAGAGGTGGTGCAAAAAGATGGTAAGAACTGGGTGAAGGTATGGTTCTACTGGCTGAAAAACTCAAAGGATGCATTCTCATTGAAGGAAAATATCGACCACGGGATCTATAAAGAATGCTCTTTAGGATTTGTCTTTGAGTTTCCCGAATGCTCCATCTGCGGTGAAGACATGAGGAAGTGCCAGCATGTGCCGTTCAAGTCCTATCGCTCTGAAAAGGACAAAGGGGCAAGGGTCAAGGGTCAAGAAGACGAGGAAAGCGATACTCAAACAGCCTTCTTTAATTATCGAAACGTCACCCGGGTGTTGGAGACATCTTTGGTCTATCGGGGAGCGGTACCCAATACTTCCATGTCGGACGAGCTGTGGTTATTAAAGAAGTGTGGAAAGGAAAAGACCAACAGTGAACTTAACCACTCCCCCGCCTCCGAGTCGATACGGATTCATAAAGAGATGGTGGAAGAAATACTCAAACAGGCTGGTATCTTCGACCAAGTCAAGCTGGTGGGTGGCGTTGCGGATTCGGGTTATTCCGATCATGATTTAGACATTATCTGTCCTCCCCAGATGGAGGTGCTGGTTTTAGGGGCGCTGCCCCCCGGCTTGCAATCCAGAGTCCATATCGTTCAGGATTTAAGCCAACATCAAAAAGAGGTTATACCATTCCAATTCATTACCCCAACCAAACCGAGGAAATCCAACTCGATTTCCAATGAGGTTTTCCTTCTGGACGATCTTCTCTCCCTTTCCGGTGAGTTTATCGTCGAGCCGAAATATGATGGAGTAAGAGTACAGATTCATAAGAAAGATGATGAGGTGAGGATTTTCACAGACGAGGGAAACCGAATTGAAGAGAAGTTTCCTCATCTAATGAAAGATGTTCTAACCAACGCTCAAGAAAATTTCATCCTGGATGGAGAGTTGGTGAAATATAAAGGGAATTCGCGCCTTTCACATAAAGAAGTGGCGGGATACATTCACTCAAAAGGTTCCTCAGACAAAAGTGGTTCTCCTGACGATTCCCATTTCCAATTCAAGCTTTTTGATCTGATTTCTTTAAACGGAGAAGACAAAACCTCTCTCCCGTTGGAGCAGAGGAAAAAGCTTTTGGATGAATTCTTCCCCGACACTAATTCCATTCAAAAAGTCAAATACGATAAAGCCATAGCTCGGGATTTGTCTTCGAGGATCAAAAATATTGCGACCTCAGAAGGGGCAATGATCAAAAAGAGCGATTCGGGCTACTTTGAAAGCGAAAACTGGTATAAATGGAAACGATATTTCGAGCTGGATGTTTTGATAACCTCCGTTCAGGAGAATAAAGGCGGTTCCTATAACTATACCTGTGCTGTAGGAAGCAGAATTGATCCCATACAAATCGGAATCACCTATTCCACTTCAATCCAAGCCAAGAAGGGGGAGATAATACGGGTCAGGGTCGATTATGTGACCAAGGTAGATGGGCGTTTCACCTGGTATGCTCCCCGGGTGATGGACCTAAGGTCGGATAAAAAAGAGCCGGATCCGATATCAGTGCTGGAAAACATGTCCGCCGACCGTCGTCCGCAGTCCGCCGCCAAACCCCTTTCTGCGACGGACGACGGACTTCGGACGATGGACAAATTCGTGCTTCAGCTTCACTGGTGGGGGGAGGCGAAACATCATGACCTGCGATTATTGAGGGGAAAAGTGGTTTTGGGATTGACCCTGTTCGAGATGGACTTGAAGGAACTGGACAGGGGGAGAAGATTTTTGTGCGAATGGAAAGATTATCATGATCCCAAATGGATGGAATTCGAAGGGGAAATACCTCCGCAGAAGGATGGTGCTGAAGGAAATCCTTCCAAGAATCTGACGGCTTATATGAAAATTTTGGACAGAGGAACATATAAATTCCGCGAAAGACAGGATGATTTCTCGCGTTTGCAAATTGAGGGGAAAATTCTTAACGGAATTTATCTGGTGAGAAAAGTCAATCTGAAGGGCAAGGAGAGGTGGCTGTTCTGGAAGGGGTCAACGGATTAAACGGTCAACGGATTAAACGGATTAAGCAGATGGAAATGTGTTCTTAATAATAATATTCATAGTTTAACGTATGGAAAGTCATAGATTTATCTCCAAAATACAAATCATCCAATTTCTGGTGGCGTTCTTTGTGACCGCTTTCGGGATCATCACTGCCTACTACGCCACAATTGCGGGAATAAAGGTTGATCTTTCGCAGAAAGCGGAGACGGTGGTGGTTAACCAGCTGGACAAAAGACTCTCCAACATCGAATTGATGCTGAACAAAAATTTCCTGACCAAGGAGGAATTCTACCAGTTCAGCCAGGATTTACATGACCGGTTATCGAGGATGGAATATCAGATGACGGAAATACAGAAGAGGTGGTAGTAGGAAAAAACAGATTGCAGATTGAAGATTGCAAAATGCAAAGTGCAAATTGAAAAGAGCAAGAGAAGAACTAGTGAAAAGACATAAAGGCAAAAGGTAAAATCAACTTACAGATTAGAATGAGAAAGAGGTGTGCATGAATAATGAGAGACTAATTGAATCCTTGGAGAAACATCGACTCGCCATCCAAGATGAGACAATCTCGAAACTGGATTTTGATCAAATGGAAAATGATTTGAAAGAGGCGGCTTCAGCTTTAAAAGTTTTAGAGAAGAAAGAAAAGCTCTGCGATCAGCTGGCGGACGATTTCAAATCGGAGATCAAAAGGATGGCTCTGACCCTCTCCCGGGCCAAAGGGAATTTGGGCTCGACCGGTCTGGTGGAGAAGCTTCTGTCCTCTCCGGATATGAGCTATGACGATTTGAAATTCCTAAGGGATAAAGTCAGAGAGGAATTCAACCAGAGCTTTCCTGCAAGTCCGCAATATGGAGTGATGGAAAACCAGGTTGAGCCTAATTGCAAGATGGGAGACTTTAAAACAGGGGTAAGGACGAATCTTTAGATTCGCCAATAAAACTTACAAACAATTGTGGGTGTGATGACCCGAAGAGATGTCGTAAAAGACAAGCTTCAAATAAGAAATGAGAAACGAGAAATGAGAGTTGAGTTAAGCCTCAAGAATCAAAGCTCATTGCTCTAAACTGAAAAGGAGAGAAAAATGGGAATTAGAGATCAGAATCTGGAAGCCACCGGAGCTACCTTTGCCACCTTCTCCATAAAGCAAACCGGTGGAGTGGATGATCTTAAAGATTCAGACATGGGCAAGGCGGTCAAGCTGACCGGAAACAACCAAGTGGGACCCGCTACCGACGGCTCGGTTTTCCTGGGGAAGCTGGTCGATCTGACCTTGACCGACTCCGACAACGGGAAGAGAGTGGCTACGGTGCAGATCGGGGGGATCATGACCGTTCCCATCACCACCACCTATCCCACGGTCGGTGATAGGGTGGTGGGTGGAGCCAACGGAACGGTGAAACAAGCACCGGCATTGACCGGTTATGATCCGGCAGGAGGAAACGTCGCCCGGGGGACGGTCATCGCGGTGAACGGGACCAGCGAGTGTACGGTGGTGATATAAACTTTGTCCACCGTCCATCGTCCGATGTCCGCCGCTAAAATCAAAAAACGTTTATGTTAACAGTCTGTAATCCGCAACTGAAAGGTTTTGCTATGGTCGACGGACAATGGTCAATGGACATTAACGAAAAGGAGAAAAAATGGAATTGGAAAAATTACTGGAGACGAAAGAGGAGAAAAAGCTGTTGGAACTTGCAGCCGGGGAAAAAGTGATATCCGGGCATTTGGATCTCTCCAGAGCCAAGGAGATCAAAGTCAGCCGGGAGACATACTTAGAGGCGCAATCCCGGGGGATGACCCTATCCGAGCTTTTGGAGACCGAAGACTACGATCCCAGCGGCATCAACTCACCTCTGGATGCGTTTGAAAGGCAACTGGCGGTGCATGACATGAAAGTGGGAGGGAAAAATCCGGTCACGGTCGAGCTTTTCTATCAGGGGGCGCCGGCGCTTCTACCCGAATTCATGATGAGGGAGATAAAGAGGGGCCAGCAGATGCGACCGGAGCTGGATAAGCTGATCGCCAGCACCAGCCTGATCTCCAACTCGCGCTATACCCCCTTCTACGTCAACGTCACTCCGGCTCAGACCAAGCTCTCTTTGCGGCCAATCGGTGATTTGGCGGAGATTCCCACTTTGACGGTGGCAGAACAGCTTCACTCCATAACCGTGCCGGACTACGGGATGACTCTGAAGGCCTCCTACAAAGCCTTAAGGCATCGCACCACCGCTCAGTTCAAGGTCCTGCTGTGGTACATCGGATTCAGGCTGCAGGCGGATAAGATGGGGCTTTTGGTGAATACCATCATAAACGGGGACGGGAACGGCAATGCCGCCACGGTGATAAACACCGCCTCGTCTGGAAGCCTGACCTATGCGGATTTGGTCACGCTGTGGAACGAGTTCTTCCCCTTCGAGATGAACACCATCCTGTGCCACAAGGATAAGATCAAGACCGTTCTCATCCTGGACGAGTTCAAAGATCCCATGGCGGGTTTCATGTTCCAGAAGACGGGTGATTTAGTCTCCCCCTTAGGATCAAGCTTGGTCCGGTGCGACGACGTTCCCTCCGATTTGGTGATCGGACTGGATAACCGCTTTGCCATGGAGGAGGTGGTGAGCCAGCCCCTGATGGTGGAATATGATAAGGTGATCGAACAGAAGCTGGAGGAGGCGGTCATATCCGAATCGGTGGCTTATGCCAAGGTGATCAAAGAGGCGGGCTTGGTTTTGGATACGGTGTGGGCGTAAAAAAGTTCACGGTTGACAGTTCACGGTTCACGGTAAAGAAAAGACAAAAAAGTCCACGGTCCGCAGTCCATAGTCCACGGCCAAAAGCTTTTAGCAATGGACGGTCGACTGTGGACTGTGGACAGATGAAGGAGAAGTGAAGGGAATTTACCATGCAGAAACTTATCGATACGGTCAATTCATACTACGCTACCGGTATTCATCCCCAGGCAAAGATATTCAAAGTCCCGCTGGGGCAATATCAGGACCGGGTGGTAATCATCTATCCCAAAACCGCAAACCAGTTGGTGTATGTTTGGTCGGATCCGCCTTATCTTTCCTGGTCAGAGCCGGCCAGCGTGGGCACGGATAGTGCCGATTATCCCGCCTCGGCTTTTATGGATTCCACCGGCAATATCTATGTGGTGTATACTCAGCAGACCACTTTGTATTTACTGGAACGGAAATTAAACTTCTCTCAGGGAAGCTGGAGCCCGGGAACGGTCAACACCGTCTGCAGCGTAGGACAGAGTTATTTTCCCCAGATCATCAAAGATACCATGAATCGTCTGTGGGTATCCTGGACCTATTACGATCCGGCAGCGGAGTGCTATTTCATTCAGGTCAAGACCTCTCAAGACGACGGAGCCACCTGGGGGACGGGTCCTTCCGATCCGGGTCCGACTTTAACTAACGGGAGCGCTTCCTGCTTTAGCCAGCTGCTCCTCCATTCATCCTTCGTCCGCTGCTTCTATTCCAACGACTCCACCCTTCTGGCTTTTCGTTCCAGGGGTTTACAGTCCTCGGAGTGGGATTCCCAAGAGACCATCTATTCCGGATCTCCCATCGACGATAATTTCTGCGCAGATTTATCTTCAGATAATAAGGTGGGAATCATCTTTCCCGGAGCATCCTCACTTCTTTACCGGGAGTTCGATGGGAACAGCTGGAGCGGATTGTACCCGGTGGAATCCAGCTTGCCTTCATCTTTGGCCATTAAATTCATGGGAAATGTTCCATACGTTTTCTTTACCAAAGGCATAGGGGATGGCCAGAACCAGCTATTCTGCTCCTACAAAGAGGGGTCATCTTTCACCACCCCTATTTCGTTCGAGCCCGGGCAGAAACCCTTCGACCAGGTTCTATGTTACGATGATTCAGCGGGGAATAAGTACTATGACCGAACCATCCCTGCTTCCGATTCCAACCCTGCCGACGTGTATCATCCCACATCTGGTGCATTAATAAAGGATGCGGATGATGCTATATATCTGGGGATGGACGCTAAATTCAACTTAGTCCGCATCATTTTATCTACTGCAGGAGTAGGAGGAGCGGTAAAATGGCAGGTGTGGAACGGAGAAACCTGGTCCGATTTCGTACCCCACTCCGGGAGCTATCATCTGGATTCGCCGGAGAAGACGGTGATCTTGTGGCAGGATTTGAGCTCTGTCCCATCAGATTGGCAGATTTGTCCGGTAAATGGTGTGGCTAAATTCTGGATAAGGATAGTGACCGTCACCCCCTTCGTCACTTCACCAATTGGAACCCAGATAACGGCGGTACCAGAGATAAAATTCCTAAAAGCGTTAAAGGTTTAAAGTTCAAAGTTCAAAAAGATGAGGGTTCAAGTGTTCAAAAGTTTAAAGGTTCAAAGGTTTAAGGGTTCAATATTCAACCTTACACCTTTCACCTAACACCTAACACCTAACACCCAGACTTCAGGATTAAAAATATGAGTTTTACGAACATAGATTTAGTTAAAAAGCATATCGGAGAGCATGAGCTGGGCTCAGTAAGCAAAAAGAATGCTGCCTGTCAATTGACCGGTGAGACTTATTTTCAGCTTCCCCACATTATGCTCCAAACCGGTTCGGAAAAGGTGAAGGCGAAGGAGCAGAATATTCCTATCCAGGAGACGATGAGCTTTGCTTCGTCCGATTCGATGCTGTTATCGCACCAGGAGCTTATTCCCGACACCGTGGTGGTGGCAAACGATTCCTCGCTGGGAGAGATATATGCTGAAAATATCGATTACACCATCGATTATGATAATGGGAAGCTCACTCGCATTCCCGGTGGGTCAATCCCCTCAAGAGTCTCGGTGGTGATCTGGTATTTTTACTACCGGGTATATGTCAAAGAGATCGATTACCAGATCGATTATGCCAAGGGTCAAATTAGAAGGAAAAGCTCCGGAGAGATTGAAGATGGTCAATGGGTGCTGGTGGATTACACGGTGGAGTATTCGCTTTTAAACGATGAGGTGATCGAAAACGCCATAAAAGAAGCCAATGATCAGATCATGCAGTATATCGATGATGCTTATTCAAACTCTACCGACCAGGCTCTGGTGACCGCCGAGACCTATCTGGCAGTTTCAATATTGGGCAATATCAAAGCCATGGAGGCGATCAACCAGCCGGTGGGAACCGGCTCATCCGGACAGGCTCATTCCATTTCTTTGGCCTGGGCTAAGATGTCGGGTGTGTATCAGGGTCAGGCATACGAAATACTAAAGCGTTTCAGAAAAGATCCGGGCGGGTTCTGCTCTCCGCATGCGGTGAGGTCGATTAGGTAAAATGTCCATTGTCCGCAGTCGGTCGACCATTGCTACACCTTAAAAAGATCCACAGTCTTTATACCCCACTTAGGTCAAGTCAACAGTCCGTAATCCACAGCTGAGAGATTTTGCTGCGGTCGACGGACAATGGACGGCGAACGAAGAGGGGGTGGTGTGAGGTGAAAGGAAAAAAATATGAACGTTACTTTAGATTACCTTCGGGGGAGAAGGACCTGGGTGGTGTCAAATTTTGTGGTATGGGGGGATTGGTCACTTGCATCCTTCATGCTTCTTTACACCGAAACAGGGGAGACTTCCAAGAGGATCATGCTGGCGGAAAATAATCTGGGCGGACTGGATCAGGTAGTCAGTTTTTCCGGTCTTTTTGATTTCAAAGGAAATCGGCTGCCCGAGGTTATTTCCCATCCCAAGGTGATAGTTCTTCCGAAAAACGAAGTCAGCTGTTTTGTGGTTGGAACCGAGACCGAGACTGGTTTTCGGATCGCCCGCGCGTCCGGAGAGGGAAAAACCGGTTTGGTGGATTTGATGGTGGTGGAGATGAGTTAAAAGGGTTCAAAAGTTCCAGATTTTCAAAGCCATTTAAAGTTCAAAGTTTAAAGTTTAAGGTTATTCTGTGTGAGCAAAGGTAAATCCAATATGGGGAAAGGATAACGGAACAGAGAAGGAAGAAAAAGATGGAAAATGGAATAAGATTGAGAGGGAAATTAAGAGTGAAAATGAAAAGTAGAGGTGGGGTGGTGTTTCTTCTTCCTTTTTTCCTTTTCCTCTTTTCTTATGCTTTTGGAGCCTGGTTTGGCCAGGAGAGTTGTTCGTCCCATTGGGGAGTCAACACCGGTTATGCGGATGCTCAGCGATTTCAGGCTCCGGAAGACGGGATCTCCACCCGTCTGGAAATCCTGACCTATGGGGAAACCGGATCAGGCACACTGCGGATGGCGGTCTATGGCGATTCCATTGGTCGTCCCAATCATAAAACATGGGAGGGTACGAATGTCGGTTACATGCCCGGAACATGGTGCGGTGAAAACGTGACGACCATTCAGCTCTTCCAAAACACTTATTATTGGTTTGCATTTAAAACCAGCACCACTGAAGAGGTCTGTTTTACAGCAGGACCGACAGATTCTCACGAATGGAAATCGGGACAGCCATATGCTAACCCTTTCCCCACAACATGGGGGGGATACTCCGGTCATAATTCCAATAGATACACCATGCGGATGCATTATATCACAGCCAAGGGAGCTAAGGGGATCATAGAGATCGATCCGGGGATAATTGAAGGGGGTATAATCAAATAGATAAGAGATGAAGGAAATGTGAGAATAGAACAAGTGATGGATAACTAATGGTATATGTTGGATACAAAGCTGTCCGCCGTCCATAGTCCGCCGTCCGCCGCAAAAGCAAAAAATACAAACTTACACTCCTCTTGCGGGAGAGGGTAAGGAGAAGGAATACCGCAAGGTGAAAAGGAGAAAACAGATGGAACAAGGAAAAAGTCATAGACAAAGACATAGAGGGAAAAGCAAAGGGATAGGATGGAGTGTGTTCGTTCTTCCTTTTTTCGTTTTCATTTTGAGTTTTCCGGCTTGGGCCGACTACTTTTCCCCATCCGACAGCGTCCCCTTGACCATCGGGACATTGAGCATCAATGCCGATTCGGTTCAGGATTGCGATTCCATCCGGATAAAATGGTGGCGGTCAAGCGGTGGATGGATGTATGTGGGGACTAAGAAGCTCTCCTCCTCAATAGAGAGCGGATTTTATGCCACTGATATAAAAGCATCCGATGCGTCCAATCAACCGGGGAATTATGCGGCAAAAGTGGTAGCATACAAATTTGGGGGATCGTACACGGATATCAAAACCTGGTCCTGGACCGTTGTAGGAACTTTTGACTCTCTGACCAATGCCATCCGCGACGTCAACAAAGCGAATTTCAAAGCCGACGTCTCCGCTCTTTTGAACAAAGGGGACAGCTCCCTGTACATGCGAACTGACTGGAATAACGTCAAAAACCAAGATGCAGCGGTTAACTTCAACCACACTCACCTGGCTTATGTAGATACCGTAGACAGCATCAATGAAGCTTTGATCGATACCTCCCAGATCAAGAACATGAATGACAATAATCAGTGGGGTGCATCCTCGGTCTGGAATTACTCAGTACGAACTTTAACCTCCGGAGCTGGTTCCGGAGCCAACGGCGTGGTGATAAGATGCAAGAGTTCTGCGGACCACTCCCTGGTTGCCTTGACCCAAATTCAGGTGCTCGACTCCACGGAAAGCTCCACCATCGGGCTTTTGACCTCCGACTCGCAGGGTCGGGGATTCTTTGCGCTGGATAATGGGACTTACTGTGTGCGACTGTACAAACCGGGCTGGCAGTTCACGGTCCCTGAAACCTTGAAGGTCAACGGGAATGAGGATACTTCCTATTATGCCAGTGTTTTTGATGCGGGTACCCCTCCACTTCCCAATCTATGCCGGGTTTACGGTTGGATCTACGACATAAAGAATGAGCCGGTAGTCGGAGCTAAGGTAGAAGCCAGCTTAAGGAAAATTCCGTTGCGGTATCAGAATGTAATCATTAGTCCCTATTACCGAAGCAGTGTCACGGATGACGACGGTTACTGGTATCTGGATTTATATCCCAATTCCTTCTTGAATCCTTCCGGTACAACATACAACTTTAACCTGTTCAGCCCCTCTGGAACGATTCTCAAGTTAGAAATTGAGGTACCAGATCAGGGGAGTTGGGAACTTCAATGGTAAGAAATTTTCTGAGACGGAAACTAAGACTACAACAGGTCTAATTTCCTTTCAGTCTCAGTCCAAGTAAAGGAGGTGACAAAGATGTACCTTAGCGTATTCACGAATGTCGGAAATTGGATTACCGGCAATACCTTTTCCGCCTTGGGTGCGCTTTTGCTTCTGATGCTGGGTTGGGCGGTAAAGAAATACCTGATCCCTTTTCTGAATACCGAGCTAAAGAAGAGGATGGCAGAATACATCTTATTGATTGCTGACGAGGTTACCGACCAGCTGGTGGCAAAATACCCCCAAAACGAGCTTTTCAAATGGCTGGATCAGGCAGTGGATAAAATCGTGGAGATAACCGGCACGTCAAAGGAGGTAGCCACCAGAGCGGCACATGCGGCATTAGCTCGAAAGGGGATAAATTTAGAAAGACAGTAAAGTATAAAAGCTTAATGCAAATTGAAGAGTGCAAATTGCAAAATGCAGAATGAAAAGAATAACAAATCTTATTTTTACAAACGAATTACTAAAAAACAAACGTAAAGAGGGTAGCAAAGAGAAAAGATACCTTTTAAATCTTAATTGTCACAAGCCAAGAAAGTGATCAGATAGAAGGACTTTGATTTCGGATTCAAATTCCTATTTCCCGAGTATTCCTATGATTGCAAAAGGTATGAAGAAGATTGCACCGCATTAGCTGCATTTTTTCGAAATATACTAGTAAATATATGCCATTTATTTCCCGTACCGAATTCGAAATAATATCCCCACCAGAACTTCGAGTTGAGGTAACTGCAATTATGTAATGATGTTAGCTAGACTATTCTGCTTGTTGTATTATGTCACAAGTGAAGGTCAATCGCAATTTGTAGAGGCAGCGGCATAGTCGTTGCTTATTAAATCAGATGAGGTTTACGTATATAGAATGGCATAGAAAAGACGACAATTTTGGGAGTGGTGCGGTCATGAGTAATCATGGCCACCCGACGCCAAAATCGGGCATCCCCCCTCCACCACTCCCAATTTTTATTTCCCAAAATCAATAAGATGTAGTTGCCCGATTTATGGTTCGATACACTCACCATCCTGAACATGTCGAAGGATCGGGCAAAAAAGTATACAATCCCTTAAAGAGATCGGGAAAGTTAACATAGCGAACCTTGAAATAAGCAGCCTCAACAATTCCATTCTTATTACTTGCAGATGTTCCTCTGAATAATATTGGTACCGGCAGGAGAAGGATTAACTGCGGATCTGTAGAACATACACCCGTTCTAGAATAAACGAAAGGGTGAGTCTGGTAACGATAAGACTCACCCTTATCAATATACCGAAAATACTATATGCTTGATAAATCAAGCAACTACAAAAAAGCAACTACAAATCTCGTCTATTTTTTCTTCGGCTGCATCACTTCGCCGCAGCAGACCAAGCGGGTCATGCCCATTCCCTGCCTGGTTATCACCACCTCGGCGCCACAGGGGACGCAGACATAGGTCTTTTTGGGCGGGGCTTTCTTGGTTTTCTTTTTGGCAGTCTTTTTTACCGCTTTTTTCTTTGCTGGCATAATTCACCTCCTTAAAGTTATAAAGTTAGAAGGAATTATATTTCACCCATAAGTATAATCCCGGCTGAGATAATGATCGTGCTGTTTTCTGATCCAAATTAGGAATGCGGACAAACTTTGTCAAGAAAAAACTGTCATTAATCCAAAAGAGTTGGCGGGAAAAGATATATCTATTTTTTTAGATAGGTTAATCTTAAGATAATACTTGACATGAATAGAATAAACAGGTTATTATTTTACATGAAATCCAAGGTAGAATATTTCCTCTCTGTGCTTGAATTTCGTTATTACTATTGTTCTCAAAGCAGTTGGTACGCGGGGGAGGATCACAGTATACACCATAAATTAAATTTGATATAGTTATGAAAACATTTATCAAACAACACCAGACTTATTTTGAATGCCTCTCCTATGGACTTGTTTCTGGTGTAATAATGATGTTATTGACCAGAGGGGGAGTTACCTTAAGCCCCGATTCAATAAATTACATGTCAATTGCAAAGATCATTAATACGGGGAAAATAACCGATGCATTAGTTGCCACCTGGCCTCCTTTTTTCCCCATGCTGATTGCTTTTACCAATTCTTTTGGTTTCGCAGCTGAAGAATCTGCAAGGATCATTTCTGTAATTATGTATATCGCTTTGGTGATAACGATATTTCTCCTTGCCAAAGCAACCGCCGGAAGATTGGTAGCTCATCTCACCTCAATTTCCATGTTGCTTTTTGCGCCACTTCTTTTTGTTTATAGTTTCAGTTGGTCAGAAACTGTTTTCATCACCCTGTGTGCGGTTTCCGTGCTATTTTTGAATAAGTTTTTCAAATCAACGGATACGCATAAGAGTTATGTGCACTTGATTTGGGGTGGTGTGTTTACCGGGCTGGCTTTGCTCACTCGCTATGTTGGCGTGGCTTTGTTCATTAGTGGACTGCTGGTGGTTTTGTTAAAGGGGGGAATAAGATGGCCCACCCAAAAGATTAAGGTATTAATTCTTTACAGCATAATAGCATGTGCTCCTGTAATACTCTACGTGATAGCCTGCCAATACTTCAAGGGACAACTTCCAGGATACGGTCATCCGACATTGCCTTCATTTTGGTATAACTTTGGTTCGTTCATAAACGTAGTGTATCACGATTTGTTGACTTTTGACTTACGTTTTGCCAATCCCCGCATATTTCCTTATGTAGTTCGCTGGAAACCTAATATTCCTATTGATATTTTAGGCAAAGTCTGCGCTTTGCTCTTTATTCTTTTATTTATATCTTATTTTGTCCTGAAATCATTTAGAGCAATGATAAAAGATCAAATACCCATCCTCGTTTTCATAGGGTGTTATAGTTTGTTTTTTGCATTCATTATTTCGGTTTTTATACCCCTCTCCATGGAAACCAGATTCTGTTCACCCATCTACCCATTCCTATTGATTTTCGGATTCTCTATTATTGTCGGAGTCTTTACAAGCATAGGCAATAGAAAAATTAAGTCGTTATTTCAGGTGATAGCAATAGTGGTAGTTCTGTCTTTCTGGTTCATTCAAGCAGGTTCCAGTGTAAATGTGTTCCAGAGAATGGTGCAGACTGAGACACCAACAATGAAGCAAGCAGACATAACAGATGACGGGGTTTTTGATATTTCGGACATTTTGTTCTTGCTTAACTATCTTTTTAAAAACGGACCCGCACCGAAACCTTTGCAGAATGCAAATGTTAACTGCGATGACACTATAAATATTGGTGATGTTGTTTATTTGGTTAATTATGTATACAGAAATGGTCCGCCACCTTGTAATTATAGGGGGTATTGAGTTTTTATATGTTCTCGCTAGGATCTTACTGGTTCAGTGACATTTTACCTATTTGAGAATAAGAACAAAGGTGAGTGCTCATCCTCAAATAGAAGAATCAGCCAGAGGAAAACTCCCTGGCTGATTCTTTTTTTATTGCTCATGAGAAAATCTTTAGAACTTTGAAATGTTTCTGAGTTAACAGGAGGGATGCGATCCGCCTTTGAAAAGATAATTGATCAGGAAGATCACGTCACCAATGTCAACCACCCCATCACAGTTGGCATCACCCCGCTCGAGGGGTTCGGGCGGATGTCCTTCTTTGTAGAGATAACTGATAAGGAAGATGATGTCACCCACATCGATTTGACAGTCACCGTTTATTCCACCAGTAGTATTGCCTCTCACCGGGCAGGAGACGGAAAAACAGTAGGGAAAGTTGTGTCTTGGAATATAGGTCACTGCATCAGAGCGAGAAAATGCTAAGCGGTCCGATGGAGGCCAGAAGCACGTATCAACACATACGGTGGTGGTGTCATTCACTTTAAAGGTCATGGTGAAGAGAAGGCGATGGTTTTCTGATCCGAAATATGGGTCTTCTGAGCCCGCGGGAATGAGCGTAATCCAGAAATGAGAGGTTCCATCGAGGTCCAAAACACCGGTCCACTCTTCATTGTTCCCTGCTTCGAATAAATCCATCATCCAGTTATGAATGGTGTCGGTGGGAGAGACAATAAGGTGGCGAAAAATACTCCGGGGATTGGTGAGGGGCCAGTAGACATTCCAGTAGTAAGTCAAGCTGCAATACTTGGTCGGATTGGTACGAGTATAGCAAAAGGGGATAACGAATGCCGCAATTGAATCGATATTTGAGTCTGGAACGTCGTGGGTTACATATACGGGAACCCTAACCAGCTGACCCGGATTTAAGAATGCCGTATCCGGTGGATAGGCTTGTACACTCATAGTATCACATAATCCATTGTCTGTCGGAGCTTCCGGACACGCCCCAAAAGAAAAAGTCGTCAACCAAAGAACGGATATGCTTACGATAACCAAAAACAATAGTAAATGTTTCATTCTTCGCTCCTTTCGTTTCTAACAGGAGGGTAGTGGTCCAAATCGAAAAACGTAATTGAGCAAAAAGATCACGTCACTGATATCGACTACTCCATCACAGTTAGTGTTTCCGAGATATAAGGGATTGGGAGCCGGACCACTTTTATACAAATAGCCAATCAGAAATATTATATCCGAGACGTCAATTCTTCCATCTTTGGTAACATCACCGATTCGGTAAGAAATCGAAAAGCAATCGGGAAAATTCTGACGGGGAATATAAAGAACGGCATCGGACCGGGAAAAAGCGAGTCGGTCAGAGGGGGGCCAGAAGCAGGAGTCTATACAGATGGTCATGGTATCTTGCACCCGGAAGGTCATAGTGGCGATAAGAACACGACTTCCCCCTGTAAATCTCCGTGCCGCTGGATTTTCCCCATATAGCGATAACCAAAAATGGGAGGTGCCATCCAGTTGCAAAATTGCACTCCAAGCACCTTGCGGATATCCGGCTTGATCCATCATCCAGTTATGTTCTCCATCCAGATGACGAAATATGCTCCGCACGGCGGGCGAACCAGAGAAATAGGTGGTATTCCAATAACTGCTAAGACTACAGTATTTGGTGGGATTGCTATGAGTGTAACATAGTGGGATAAGAAACTCTGCAATGGAATCCATCGGATTGGTCAGATCGTTGGTCACCCGAATGGGAACTCGAATTAAAGAGCCTGAACCAGAGAATCCAGCATCAGGTGGATGAACTTCCACATACAGGGTGTCGCATAATCCATTGTCATTAGGGTCTGCCGGGCACGCCCCCAAAGATAAATTGGCTGGCCAGAGAATTGACACCAGCACGATTGCGAGAAATATCAACAAGGCCTTCATCTCTCTCCTCCTCCCTTGATTAGGTTGAATTGTTCAGGATGGCAAAAGGTTCCGCATCCTGCTTCCTGAACTTCAAGGAGAATAATCGTTTATCATCTAAAAGATTATAGACGGGCATTTTAGTTTAAATTAGTATTTACATGCAATAATAGCTGATAACTGCGTAAATGTCAAGTATTTTTCTTGACAAAACCTGGCTTTCTCTTATTTTTATGACTCTAAGATTGGGGGATCGTCCAACGGCTAGGACAGCAGACTCTGGATCTGCTTATCGGGGTTCGAATCCCTGTCCCCCAGCCAAGATTGGCTGGCTAATGGTTCACGGTTCGTAGTTCATAGTAAAAACCGTTTACTGCTTCCGTGGAGTGTGAATCCTATGAACTACAAGGAGAAAGGCTAAGCCATTTCTCCGAGATTATCTCAAGAAAGGTGTAATTAATGACTCGGAATTCTAAACTGTCCTGGTGGATTCTGATTGTGGGGATTTTCCTGATGATGCAAGCGGGCTGCAGAGGGAAAACAGAGAAAAAGCCATATGAGATATTAACCAAGACCAGCGAAGCGATGACCCTGCTTTATTTTGAGCACACCGGTCCCTATGATCAGATTGGAGCGACTTTAAATCAACTGGCTGAATATGCAATAAAGAAGGGGATCGAGGGCAACATGGTGGGAATATATTTGGATGACCCGGAGGCTGTCCGCCCGGAGAGTTTAAGAAGCGAGATCGGCATTGCAGTTCACTACGGATTCATGCCGGATTCGGGTTATGGAATTCAAGAGATTCCCACCAGGAAAGTGGTTTATGCCATATTAAAGGGACCCTATGCAGAAATTGCGAAAGAATACCCGTATATCATGGAGTGGATGAAAAAGAAGGGATACAAGATGAACGCACCCATGACGGAGATTTTTCTGGAGGCGGGTCCGAACGTCCCCCCAGACCAACTGGTGACGGAGGTGCAATTCCCTATTGAATAGTTCGTAGTTGGGAGTTCGTGGTTAGTAGCGAATTCAAAATAGAATATTCCCCTCACCCTACCCTCTCCCCAGTGGGGAGAGGGAAAAAGGTTTTACTACGAACAGAGAACTATGAACCAATAACCGAATTTCCGTGGCGCTATCGTCTAGTGGTCTAGGACGGGTGGTTCTCAGCCATCAAACCGGGGTTCGACTCCCCGTAGCGCTACCAGATAATGTAAGTGCCTGTCGAGAAATGACTTGACAGGTATTTTTGCCATTTTGATAACACGGATAAGGCTTGTGTCCTTTTATGTGATTCATATCTCGAATTTTCCACTTACAACATTTTCTCCTTACACAAATCAAGATAATACGTTGTTTCTATTGCCACTATTCCCTTACCTTGAATCACATTCCTTGCTTTATTGAATAACTCGTGGTGTCTTCTAATCTTAAGCATACCATATCGGTGTAGCGAGGAGATGGCCAGTTTTTAGAATTCTCCAATCCCTTTTTACCTCGAATGGTTAGATTCATAATTTAGGTTAGTAATGGAGTGACTTTTTGCTCTATGATATTTAAATCGAAGAGAACATCAGTTTTGAAGGAGGTTCATATTTTATAGTTAGCTTAAGCAATTTTTACGTGATTTGATCGCACTGACAAAACGGATGAGTTTTGTATATTATCTTTGCGATCGGATGAGACTTAAAAAAGTTCCTCTTCGGGAAAGGCCCCTTCTTTGAGCTACACGGGATCGCAAGCAGATCAGATAATGCGAAAAACGTGGAGACCATTTAAGAAAAAACAGGCATTTCTGGCAACCACGTAATCCCACCCCGGCCTTGATAAAATTGAGGCTGGGGTATTCTTTTGAACCTTTTTCCTTGCCCATATCAATATGATCTCACGCTGATGCGAAATCGGGTTGCTTTTGGGGAAGGGGTTCAACCCCTGCTCTAATTGTAGACCTTGACCGATAGCCAGAAAGATGTGGCGCAGGTCATCCATCACCTGTGTCATGTTTTTGTGACCCTCAATAACTCGTTGATTATCTTTGGATTAAACCAGCGAGTTTGTCTGATAGACAAAGGGTGTAAAATTTTTCCTAAAAAAGTTCAAAATTTTACTTGACAAGAATCAGATACTTGCATACCTTAACATAGAGGACAAAGAGGGTCATATATATCCCTTATGTAGAGAAAGTCCTGTTAGCACAGTTGGAGTCGAGAAATGTTTAATTGTAACTTTTAAATGGGAAATTATTCTTCAGTGTCGTTCATTCAGATTAACTTAGGAGGATTTTTTGTATCCGAAAACAGGATAATAATTATCCTGATTACCTCACACCTAAAGCCAATACCTTATAACATGTTGTTTGGAAAGAGGTGGTATGGAAACTCTGAAAGGGTAAAAAGGGAAAGAGATGAAAACATTAACCTTTTTCCTATTAGGAAAGGAAAATTGGTGACATCCCGATAAATCTTAGGCGAACGCCCCGTCTGGGCAGGTTTTTTACTTTGCGAATCTGCGCCAGCATGGTTGATTCACCAACAAACCCATGGAGGTCTTTATAGAACCATATGGAGGTAAAAAGCCAATTACTATCTATTAGGCGCTTTTGATGAAGGCTCGATTCTCAATCGGATCTGAAAATATAAGACCGGAAGGGAGAAGAAGGATCTTAATTCATTACTTTTTAAATTGAAAGGAAGTTTATAAAATGGAATCGTTCGGAAAAATAATCGGATTGGGCTTATTTACCTTTGTAGTGTTCGCAGTTTTTTCCATTGGAGCGTTTGCGGCTCCTGGAGACTTGGTAACGAAAATTTCCGTTCCAGTTCCGAGTCCTACCGGATACGGGATTGGAATTGCATCTGTTTAAGGAAGATCGCTGTTATGAGGTATTGGGCAGATGTTGCAAGAAGAATGTACAAAATTTATACAATATATTGAAACTTTTTTGCTTGACAAGTTATGGGCAAGAATTATATTATAAATAAGAAATTGCATAGGATGCTATTACTTAGTCTAAATTTTCCTGGAACATTTCGATAGATTTCAGGGAGCAGGAAGAGTGTTACCTAAATCAAAATTAAGGAGGGATCTTGCTACTTGACAAAAATCTTATGAAATTCAAAAAGTAACCTATTAACTCACAACAAATGTGAAGGTTGAAACTGAAGTGTAAATTAAGGAAAGGAGGTCAAGACGGAATTCTAATGTAGGGGACAGTCTAAGGTAAAGGAGTGGGCTTATGTATTAACCCTCTCTTAATTTTCATCTTATTTTCTTAAACCTTCTTAGGCAGGAGGAAAAAAACAATGTTAACAAGCAGGAATATCTTGAAACCAGCAATAATTATGCTGGCGGTGGTCTTTGCGTTTGGTTTTACAAGCAGTGCGCTTGGGGCGCTAAAGGTTGATTTCAAGCAGAGCGCCAACAAGGATGGTGGTTATCTCCCAGGCGACATACATTGGATAGGCTCGATTTTACAGCAGCAGAACTCAGTGTACTACGAGGGTATGTCTACTCTGCAGCGGATCGTTTTCGTTGAAATTCCCAAGACTCAAGGTCATGTGCACACTCTCACTTTAAGCCATGAGGCTACTAAGGGCGGTATCCACGCCTACGATTTCTTAACCTCGTGGCCTCAGGGAGTGCAAGCAGGCGGTGAAATAGGCGGACCCACTATGTTCGTGAACGTAAACGAGTGTGGCCCAGAGATAGGCCCACCGGCAAATTTGGGGGCTATCTGTGCCGCCCTCCACGCGAGTGGGTTCACCGCAACACCGAGTGCGCCTGACGCAATGGGCACTGTTGGTGGCGACAATGTGGCAACCAGAGTTGCTGCTTATGAAGCGCATCTAGGTGACAGAACAATAAAGCTCTACGGCAACACGGCGATTTCGGCTGCGTCGATCGCATTCGATGGTTATACTGGAAGCACCGATAATCAGTACGCTAACTACACGCTCACCTGGACTTCGAGTTCGGATTCAATCGTCATCGAAATGGCTGGTCATCTCGCAGCGGGCACAGACCCGGTGCTTCAACCAGGTGTCGGCTATGGCGCAGGGAGGGGGTCTTCTAGTGTCAGTGGTGGGCCATACCATTTCAAGCTATCCTACCTTGATGGCAGTTCGCTCGGTTCGCAAGACAATCAGATAAAAGGAGCGGACATCCTTTTGCCTCCTCCGGTGTGCGATGTAACTCCTGCTAGTGCAGAGGTATGCGTTGGCGGTTCCGCAACCTTTACAGATAATACTGCAGGCGGCACTCCGCCTTATACTTATTGCTGGCAACTGAATTCCGCTGGACCGTGCCTTTCTACAACAGCCACCCTGACGATTTCTAATGCTACACTGGCTAATGCAGGCACATACAGGGTGATAGTGACTGATGCAGCCGATTTGGCAGACACGTGTTACGCGACTTTGGTAGTCAATTCTCCGCCGGTACTTAGTGCTACGGGGGATGAGCTTACCTGCGACAGTCTCAACGCTTCGACGGATTTGAGTTCGACTCCTTCTACGGGGATCACTATAGTTTGGAGCGGAACTGGATTGGTGAGCGGCGGTAATACGCTGCATGCTCGTTGGAGCCAGCCTGGGTTCAAGAAGGCGGTGGTGACCATAAATGCGACCGGCTGTAAGGATAGTACCACAGCCGTGATTACGCAGGACATCACCAAGCCGGTCTTGAGTGCCACGGGGGATGAGCTTACCTGTGATAGTCTGTTGGCTTCGGCCTGCGTCAGCTCGACTCCTAATGTGGGAGTGAGCTATTTATGGACTCCTGCGCCGGTGAGCGGACAGGGGAACGCTTGTGTCCGGTATGATGCTCCTGGTACCAAGAAGGTAGTGGTGACGATCCTGGCCACCGGGTGTAAGGATTCGACCACGGCAGAGATCACCCAGAACGTCACCAAGCCGGTCTTGAGTGCCACGGGGGATGAGCTTACCTGTGATAGTCTGTTGGCTTCGGCCTGCGTCAGCTCGACTCCTAATGTGGGAGTGAGCTATTTATGGACTCCTGCGCCGGTGAGCGGACAGGGGAACGCTTGTGTCCGGTATGATGCTCCTGGTACCAAGAAGGTAGTGGTGACGATCCTGGCCACCGGGTGTAAGGATTCGACCACGGCAGAGATCACCCAGAACGTCACCAAGCCGATACTGTCCTGCACGACCGATACCTTGACTTGCGACAGCACGAACGCATCGACGACAGTGACTTCGGATCCATCGGTAGGGATCGCAATTGTGTGGAGTGGAGATGGACTGGTGAGCGGCGGTAATACGACGCACGCAAGGTGGAGTGAGCCTGGGGTGAAGAAAGCACTGGTGACAATTGATGCCACAGGCTGCAAGGACTCCTGCACGGCCGAAGTCTTCCCGGATACTGCCAAGCCGACATGCACCGTCTCGCCAACAGACACCACGATTTGTCAAGGCACAAATGCAACCTTCTGTATAAACCCCAGTGGAGGGAAGCCACCTTATATCTACTTGTGGGAAGGCCCGAACGGCTACACATCCGCAGAATCTTGCATCACCGTCAGCGATTCTGGTACTTACACAGTTACTGTAAAGGGTACCAACGGTTGTGCCGACACCTGCCTGGCAATACTTAGAGTCGAGACCTGTGGGCAAGAGTACTGCGGGCTGACGCAAGGAGCCTACGGCAATTACAACGGAGAACACTTTGGCAAACGCACATTGGCGCTTATCCAGAGCCTGCTTGCCGACTCAGCACTTGTGGTGGGCAAACCGGGACGTTCCATCACTATTGATTCAGCGGCGGCTGAATGCATAATCAAGCGGTTGCCCGGCGGTACTAAGCCGGATACCTTGCCAGCAATCGGCGATGATACGCTCAGTTGGGACAGATGTCAGACCTCACCTCCAATCCCTCTGATGTTGAACGGGAACGATCCTGGCAGGTTCGCGAATGTATTGTTAGCTCAAACCATCACCCTGTCTTTGAACCTGAGAGTGAGTACGTGCGATCTGGGTTCGTTTGAACTATGCGACGAGATCCAGACAAAGAAAGCAGTGTTTGGAGACGATGGTCTGCCTTGCACTGATGATGATATGATAAAGCCAGGATCGGACAGCATCTCTGTTAAAATTCCATCATCGGTGTCAACTGCACTCTCGAACCTCGGTTTGTCCAACGACGTAAACGGTCTGCTTGAACTAGCTAACCGCGCACTCGCTGGCTGGCCTAGGGGTGGCGCCAGTCTTTCCCAGATCAACAACGCAGTCGATGCCATCAATAGAGGTTTCGATGAATGCCGCTTTGTAACTTATTGCGGCCCACTGGTACCAGTCCTAAGCCTATATAAGGAAGCGGTATCTATGCCTACCGAGTTCTCCCTGAGTCAGAGCTACCCCAATCCTTTCAATCCCGTATGCGTTATCGCTTACGCTCTTCCCACGGACTGTCAGGTAAGGTTGGTTGTCTATAACCTCCTAGGTCAAAGAGTCAAGGTTTTGGTGGATGAACTCCAGAACGCCGGATATAAATCGGTAACCTGGGATGGAAAAGATGGTCAGGGTCAAGAGCTGGCAAGCGGAATCTACTTCTACCGCATTGAAGCAGGAAGCTTTGTGCAGTCTAAAAAGATGATGCTGATGAAGTAAGAAAGTGAAGTGTTAGAAATTAAAAGGAGCCCCGCATAATGCGAGGCTCCTTTTATTTTGGGCATTTGTATCGTTACCTTTGGAGAAAGGTAATTGTATCTGCGCTCTGATGTTATTATCATCTCATTGCTAAAAGTAAGATATTTTCATTCTGGGCAAAATCGAATTGAAGCAAAGTGAGGATTAGTATCATTTCCATCCCTTAAACCTGGGTTCGACTCCCCGTAGCGCTACCAAATTATGTAAGTGCCTGTCAATAAAGGAATTGACAGGCATTTTTGTTTCCATGTATGCAAATGTATCTTGTTTTACAATCAACATGACTGTGATGTAACACTACTTGCATCATATAATGTTAATTCTTTTAGTTTTTTATTAAGTAATATCCTCTTGCTTTTTAAGAATTATTGCATATTATAAGTGTAAAGAACCAATCCATTATTGCAGGTAATCTAAGATGAGATACCACCGTTTTTTTTAGCCCCTAACGCAGGAGGTGCTATGCGTTCTCTAATCATCACTTTTTCTGTTATACTATCTATCAGCTTTGCTTCTCTAACTAATGCTCAAACTCTTCAATCGAGACCCGATTCCATTCCCTTCACCCCAGCGGTTAACTATGGCGTAGGATTAGGTCCATCCTCCGTTTTTTGCGCAGATTTGGATGGAGACGGTGATGCAGATATGGCTGCGGCGAACGACAGCAGCAACAACGTCTCCATCCTGATTAACCGGGGGGACGGAACTTTTTCAAATGCAGTCAATTATGCAGTAGGATACCAACCCAAATCCGTCTTTGCCGCCGATCTGGACAACGACAGGGATTTAGACTTGGCGGTGGCAAATATGGAAAGCCACACGGTGTCAGTCCTGATGAACAATGGAAACGGGACTTTTCAGCCCGCGGTTAATTACGGTTTAGGAGAGTCGGGAACCGGTCCTTTTTCGGTTTTCTGTGCCGACCTAAACGGAGACGATGCACAAGATATCGTGGCGGCATGCGCGTCCAGCTTCGCAGTGGTGATTCTAATGAACAGCGGAGACGGATCTTTTCAAATCGGACCCGACTATGGATTGGAGCCCAGTCCTCTATCTGTATTCTGCGCAAACTTAGACTGGAATTGGGGTCTGGACCTGGCAGTAGCCAATTCCAACAGTAATATTGTTGCCATATTAAGGAACAACGGAAATGGAAGCTTTCAATCTGCAGCCTACTATGGTACCGGCGTGGGTCCGGTTTCCGTATTTTGTGCGGACTTGGATAGGGATGGCGTCATAGATTTAGCTACGGCGAACGAGGTCAGCGGTAGTGTTTCCGTCCTGATGAACAACGGAAATGGAACATTTCAACCCAAAGCAGATTATGATGCCGGAGACGGTCCCTTTTCGGTTTTCTGTTCGGATTTGAATGGGGATGGCTTTTTCGATTTGGCTGTAGCAAATGCCAATGGCAACAATGTCTCCATCTTAGAGAACATAAATGGAACTTTTCCAATTACAGGTACCTATGGGGTAGGAAATGCTCCGGTTTCCGTTTTTAGTGCGGATCTGGACGGAGACAGGGATTTCGACCTGGCAGTTGCAAATCGCAGAAGCAACAATGTTTCCGTCTTAATAAATTTAAGCCAGAACCCCGCTAACCAACCTCCATATCCTTTTTCACTCCTCTATCCTTGTGGTAATGATACCCACCAGGATACCACTCTTCAGGTGGTTCATTTCGATTGGGAGAATGCCATGGATCCGAACCTGGGAGATCAGTTGAGATACAATCTGTTCTTAAGCACCCATCCGGATTTTGCTCCGCCAAATACGCAGGTTTATCCTGGTTTATTGATCAGTCGATTTACCGATATCATTCCAGTCGGTTAATATTATTGGAAGGTTGAAGCCTTCGATAACTGGGGATCTAACCGCTGGTCCAATCAGGTCTGCCGCTTCTTAAACACCAATTATCTAAACGATACTTTGGTTTGTGTAGCATTCTCTCCGGTAGATTTTATCATAACCGATCCGAAGGGAGACTCGATCGGGCTCGGCTTTAGCACCATTCCCGGAGCCAGGTATGATACCACCCTGGATTACAATGAGGATGGAGATAAAGATGACATCGTCACCTTACCGAATCGTTTGGTGGGTGATTATATGATTCGTGTGTTCCCTGAGCCTCTCCAGAGAGGGTCATATAGTCTGGGAATAAGGATTGATGGCGGAGCTATGGATATGCTAACCTCGTTTTATCGTTGTCCTGACCCGACTGGTGTCGATACTTTTCATTACCAAGCCCCCTGGTATCGTAGCGGAGACGTAAACAGTGACTGGAATGTGAATGTGGGGGACGTAGTACATTTAATCAACTTTATGTTTAAGTATGGACCTGATCCTGTTCCCGTCTTGCAAGCAGGAGATGTTACGTGTAATGGCATTGTCGACATTGGAGATGTTGTCTACCTGATCAACTATCTTTTCAAATCAGGACCAGCACCATCCTGCTAAAGACAAACAAAGAGAAGGGATAATAAATCACTTATATCCGAAGGAGGTGTCGGGTGAAAAGAAACTATTTGGTTTTTATAGTTATGTTTTTGCTGACATTTGGCTCTACCTCATTCGGAGTTTGTCCCGCGGATACGATGGACCGTGGCATATGTGACACCATGTATATAGATCCGTGGACAACAGACACACTGCAATCCGGGAATGGACCATATTTTATCAGAGTTCCCATTTATGTCACTGCGGATGTGGTTAATATATGTGATTCCATTAATGCTTTCGTTATACCTCTATGCTATACTCATACCAATGTTACACGGTATTGCAGCTTAAGTTATTACTGGAACAACTACACCAGCTTTACCAATCCGAGGAGCATTTTCCGTCACCTGGTATCGTCTGGAGGCACTATCCACAACTGGATGAAGGATCAATGGGAAAAAGGGAATGGAGAAGAGTGGAATTCCATTTATCTAGACCTGGATGGGAATTCTCATTTCTGGCTCGTAATGCTTCCAGCTGGAATTGAAGATCACTGGTTTGAATCAGGAAGCAGGATCCTTTTAGCAACTATGACCTTTAAGATACAGGATACCATGCAAATATGCATAGATACTTGTTTTTGGCCCCCCTCGAGCAATTTAGCTTGGTGTGTAACAGAAATGTCGTCAGAGGGGAACTGTACTGGATGGGGATTCACGAAAATTCCCAGGCTTGGAACTACTCATAATCCTCTCTCCTATCAAGTCTGTTTCAACCTTCACCATACCGCTTTTCTGTGTGGTGATGTTAACGCGGACGCTGTAGTAGATGTTGGTGATGTTGTTTATCTCATCAACTACCTTTTCAAGAATGGGCCTGCCCCATATCCCATACAATCCGCTGACGTCAACAGCGATGCGGTGGTGGATGTGGGAGACGTGGTCTACCTGATTAATTATCTCTTCAAAGGTGGTTCTCCACCGAGTTGTTGACCTTTTGGTGTTATGATGGTGGGGGAATAATATAATATTGATAAAGGTTTGATCCGTTCTGGGAGAAAAAGGAAAAGATTACTATCAATTTACAGATAGGTCTACTGTTTGTGCTTACACCACCTCCGCTTTCTCCGCATACACCTTCTTGAACGCCTCCACCACCTGGGGATCAAACTGAACACCGGAACAGCGATCCAGCTCCTCCATGGCTTGCCAGTGCGGTTTTCCCTGCCTATAGGGCCGGTCAGTAATCATGGCGTCGAAAGCATCTGCCACTGCCAAGATCCTTGCTCCCAGCGGAACCTGTTTTCCTATCCCTTCTTCCGGGCGGTTATTGACGAAATATTCATGGTGAGCTTCCACTATGGGCATGGCGTCCTTCAACACGGGGCCTACCATAGACAATAACTCCACCCCTTTGTGGGTGTGAGTAGCCATTTCCCTTTTTTCCTCCTCGGAAAGCGAAGCCGCTTTTTTTATAAGATCGGAGCTGATCTCCACCTTGCCGATGTCGTGCAAAAGCGCCGCCACCTTTATGTTCTCCACCTGGTTACGGGGGAGCTCCATGGCTATGGCGATGCTGGTGGCGTAATCCGCCACCCGGAGGGAGTGACTGCGGGTATACCGGTCATAAGATTCGAGATATTTCGCCAATATCTCCAGCACCCCCACGTAGGCGTTCTTCAGTTCCTGTATTTTCTTTTCCTTTTGCTGATAAAGGGAACCCACCACATATCCCGCCAGGATCAAAAAACCTCCCCACAGCATCAAGTCGGATATAAAAAATAGGGAGGTGTCTTTGGAATGGAAAAGCTGAGGATTATTGATGGCCGAAAAGACAATCAGAGCCACACAGAATAAGGCGGTTAAAACCGCCATCTTGCGTCCCAGCACGTACCCGGAGACCAAAACCGGCAGGTAGTAAAAATTCAGGAAAGCCAGCTGTTGAACTACAAATAAATTTATAAGCACCACCAGAATTGCCAGGGTCAGAACCAGGATTTTCTCAAAATGGGCAAATAGAAAGGCTTTGAATTTATTCATCTCCCCCTCCAGGATTGATGATATGCTTGAGTCAATCAGGTAAAAATAGTGATAATCCGAACCTCGAAAGCAAACTCTAATCATTTTACAGAGTTTATTCCAATTATTATATCGGTTGATAATTAAGTTGTATTAGGTTTACCATTGTATATTCGTAATAGGATTACCACTAAACAAAATTTATACTTGGGTTGACCAGCTTCCTTCTCGTGGTATATAGCCGGGAGTTAACGGGAAGGTGGCCTTTAAAATAAATAACTAATATCCAGTGTGGTGATGATCGACTCACTTCACGACTCGGAGGGTCGGTTTACAGCTAACAGAGTCGAAATGTTAAATTTTCTTTTACTAGTTTGAATTTTGGGAGCTCAAGACCAGAAAGCTGCAAATGAGCATTTCTGAAAAAAGGGGTTGCTGTTTTGAATACAAATCTGCAATTTTGCTCAAGTGGGGAAGCGTCTGCTTGTATTTTTGTTTTTTTACTCTGAATTGACCAGTTCCGCTCATCCAGGTACCAACAAACAATATGGTGCAGGTTGATAGCTGCCCTTCACCTCGTGTTTACTGGCATCTGTCAAGGTCTCCAAGTTGGGGAGGGAATGAACCCCAGTCCCATAGGTGAGCAGATTTCACGTTGGAGTGAGGTCATATTGATATTGGCAAGGAAAAATTCAAAAAAATACCCCAGCCTCGATTTTATCAAGGCTGGGGTGGGATTACGTGGTTGCCAGCAATGCCTGTTTTTGCTTAAATGGTCTTCACATTCTTCGCATTATCTGATCTGCATGCGGTCTCGTGCAGCTCAAAGAGCAGGTCTTTCCCGAAGAGGAACTTTTTTAAGTCTCCTCCAGGTAGATTTGCCTATTCTCTTCTCTTTCTTTATAAGCAACACTGGGTGCATGGCGAAGTTCCTCCCTTGAACAAGTAGTTTATCAGGTAGACTACGTCGCCCACATCGCATACGTGATCGCAGTTCACATCGCACAGGCAGGAAGGATTGGGTGTAGGTCCTCCCTTGAAAAGATAGTTGATCATGCAGACCACATCACCTACGTCAATTATCTCATCTCCGTTGCAATCCCCGCAAACAAATGGAGACTGAACCCGCAAGGTAGCCTGGCAGGTATTCCTCTGTCCATCCCCACCCATGCCTTTGAAAGTCAAAGTGTAGTCGCCGTAAGGAGTCGACGGAGGAATCCCAATGGTGACGTTAGAAGTGTAGGGTACGGGAAGATTGTCCGGGTTAAACATAGCTGTAATTCCTGCGGGGGGATTGACATTCGCCAGCTCTAAGTCCACAGGCAAATGATACCCCACAAAGGAGTTCACATTTATGGTGTATAGGATGCTGGGTGGATCGCCAGGAGTGGCATGATTCGTATCAGGTGAACACTCCAGGGTGAAGGTCGAGTCGGGTGGACGAGTTGCAAGAGAAGGTATTACCACCTTCTCGTGGCATAAAAGAGAGTCTCCCATATGCTGTAATATATACATCCAGTATTGGGGGTTTTCCTGCATCATATACTGATTCAGCTCGTTCCAGTAGATAGGATAAAGATGCCGGTTGGGAAAATCAGGGAGGTAGTAAGGATTACGCCACATCTCGTAAACCGTATTGATCCAGCACATCTCCCAGATTTTCGGATAGTAAGTGCAAGGTGACAAATTAGGTTTTATCCCACAGAACCAGGAGACCTCATCTCCTATTAGAAGAACATCATCTGAGGCATCGTTGTTGGTCAGATTGGCTTGAGCAGAGCCGTCCGAATTCATGATGAAGATGTCCAGATCGTAGGTTGGGCTTTCCATGCCAGTGCCGCAAGGTGTGCAGACATTGTTAACCAGACCCCGATCCGAAACAAAGAGTATCCGATCCATGCACATAGGCTCAGGCACATAATCGTTAGCGCAATTATCCGTAAGCTGAACCGCACTGGTAACCGGCAAGTTACGGACAGTGGCTGGCACCTCGAATATCTGAGAATTTCCGATCGCCGTCCGGGTGGAGGAGAAGACGATGGTGCTATCGTTCTCGCCGAAATGCGGTCCTGCCGACATCTTTATCGGATTGGGACCGATCTCAGGACCCTTCGTCACCGGCTGGAGATTGGAGATGATATTGCTGGATGAATCATAGTCCATGACGTAGACTTCCCAGTTATCTCCATGTCCGGCAGTATCCGCTCCAAAGACGATCTCGGTGCCATCATGGGAGAAGGAAGCATGTCCCTCATTACTAGCATTGTCGGCCGGCCACCAGGGAGCAGCACTTCTCAAATCGAGAGGAACTAGTCCCGTTCCATCTGTTCGAATGATATTCAGCCCTTCGTACAGGGAACCATCCAGTGGTCCACCCACCGTATCCGGGTCGTCACATTCGGGATTCACCGGAATAGAACACTGATCCCGTTTCAAGGTCTCACATTTTCGTTTGGAGGAATAGATGATCCTCGAGCCGTCATGATAGAAATGGGGATGCCTGTCCGGAAAGTCGTTGAAGGTGAGCTGTCGAACGGTTCCGGGAATGTCTGATATGTCAGCTACAAAAATCTCAAAGTCACCATCAGGATTTGTTCCCACATAATCACCGGTTGAGGACCACACTATGAGGTGTTGCCACACGTCCGGATGATTGTCGATACCGGGATTGGCAGTCAAACGATAGCTGATGCCAGACATCATATCATAACGATAAAGATCGTAATTATTGGGCTGGCCCATATCGGAGACGTATACAAACCAGTAGCAGGGACAGCACCACCATGGGCAGTCCACTCCAGACTTGGAAATGATGTTGTCCACGGCGGATTGTTGAGGCTGACCACCCAATGTGGCCATAATATCATTCTCATGCCCGGCATTTGGTTTCGTTCGATAGGGATCTCGAGAAGTCACGGTATACTGATCATTCTCCCCCATCAGGTGACCCGCTTCGTGAGCGGGAGTGTTGTTCGGCTCGTTGTTGTCCCAATTACCGGAACCTGAGGCACCGTTGGGCTGGGGGAGAGGATTGTTAACTGACGATATGTGACCATCTCCGTCCGCCGAGTTATCGCAGGGGACATTGATCTGGTGGTAACCCGCGGTCGGAGGATCGTTTTGATCCCTCACGCTGGTAAGAACGTGGAAGTACACTTCACACCCGCAACCGCACCCACAGGGACAGCATCCGTAACGAAAGTAATTACCGTTTCTGTTCCATACGTTTTGTATGTTTGTCTTCCAGGTAGCTGCCAGGGCTTCGGTGGCACATGGACCGGAGAACTCTATCCGAAGTTGAACGTAAATGGTACACCCTGTGCGCCAGACCACCGTTTGTTTCGGTTCTTCTTGTCCCGGCGGTTCCGGTCCGCTGAGGAATAGCTCATTGTAGATCAGATCCCGGTCTCCCGGCGTCTCCGTATTTATATCCTGAATCAGGCTGTCGAAATGAGGGACCTCTATATTGGTGGTCAGCACCCGATGAGTGACTCCTCCCGCCTTGATTTCAAGATCACAGAAACTTCCATCACTTTTATCTCCGGTATACAGGGTATCCATAGTAAAGAAACCGTGTTGCAAGCTGGAGTTGTAGAGGCTGGCAAGCTGAGCGCTGCTTAGAGTGAAAGTGTCGAGAAGGGTGTAAATACCCGTATCCCGGTCTTGCGGATACATGATCCAGTAGCTTCCATGACCAGCCGAATCGATCTCCAGACGGAGTAGTCTGGTCCAAGGTCCCCAGCCTCCGGAGACCCCTTCTAAGTGAAAGTTCGAGGGAAGACCGGTGTATTCGCCACCCGCCCGGATGAAGAAATCCCCCACGGAATCAGTCGCCCAGCCAGAATCCCGATCGAAGGAGGCATGGCTTCGATAAGTGGTAGTGCCGTTATCGAATAAGTCCCACCAACCCTCACTGGGATTGTTGGGATAGTTCATGCCACCGGGCTGAGGACCATAGATGATGTGGAAATCCTCCCCGGCATTGAATAGGACGGGTGTGGTCAGATCCACCTGATTCCAGGTGAGGTTGGGAAGCGGACCTGCCACAAAGAAGGGACCTGCTAAAACCGTGGAGGAAGGAAATCCGGAGGCGTCGGTTGTGACATAAAGGCTGCATCCCGGCGATTGGCTGAAAGGATTGTGGATGGCGAAATAAATTGACTTGAGTTCAAATGGGTTTTGAGGCGTAAACCTGGTACCGGACCATAGACCGGGGTTAAGATATAGAGCATGGGGGGCATTGTCATCGTATGATATCGTATCCGGCTGGGGAGAAAGGATGATCCGGGGGATTTTCTGAATTGAGGAAACCTCTCCCAGTTCAATCTTATGCACATTGAAATCGGGACCGTCCGGGACGCCCTCAGCTCCTGTTAGTAGGAAAGGGATAACGGTAACGACGATAAGTAAGATTCTCTTCATAACACTCCTCCTGATTTGACTGAGTTAAACTGAATATAAAATAAGCCCCAATCAAGAAAAGACAGCCCGGATTACGTCTGAAAGCTTTAACAAAATTCATCAGTTCTGCTCGATTTCACAGCTTCGACATGAAATCGATTAAGAACTCCTCAGTTTATCACCTCCTTTACATGGTGGTAGATAATGGTTTGGATTTCTTGTGTATAGGCTATTTCATTCACTTCAAATTCGCTTCTTCAAGAATCCTTGGAGTTTCCCGGCAAGAGTTCTCCCTCTCTCTGAGAATTCCGGCTAAAATAACTGCTTATGCTGATCTAAATAGACATAAGCAGACAGGTTTAATAATTATATTTTGTCCGTAAAACAGGACTATCTTTATCCCCTTCCTCTTATATTATAATATCGGTTCTTTTTTTGTCAAGGAAAATTTTTATGGTTTAACAAAATTAATAGAAGGGATTCGGAAGATTTCAATAAGTTGCTTATTCAATAAAATCTGATATATTTCAATCGCATGAATAATTTCGAATTATGGAAGACGAATTTAAAATGCAAAATATAAATTCAGAAATAAGAAAGCATGATTTAACTTCCGGATCGATCACCCGAAGCATCTTCTATCTGGCCGGACCGGCGGTTGGCACCATGTTTCTGGAGACTGCTTTTTCCCTGGCGAACATTTTCTGGGTGGGAAAATTAGGGGCAGTCTCACTGGCAGCGGTCATCTCCAGCACGATTTTGATCTGGATAAACTATTCTCTGGCTGGAACCATCTCCGTAGGAGTTACTGCTCTGGTGGCAAGATCGGTGGGAGCAAAAGATTTAAAACAAGCCGGTTCCGCTTCCCGACAGGCTTACTTGTTTTCCATCTTTTTTGCGATAACCCTCTCTCTTTTGGGAGTTTTATTCTCCAGGCTGGCCTTTACTCTGATGGGAACCGCCCCGGACGTTACCCATTTAGGCAGCCGTTACCTGCGAATAATCTTCTCCGGAGCGGTTTTCTTCTTTTTAATAGACGTATTGGGAGCTGCCTTCCGCGCATCCGGCGACACCAAAACCCCCATGCTGGTGACCTTGGGCAGCGTGGGACTTAATATCGTCCTGGATCCGTTTTTGATTTTCGGTTGGGGTCCTTTCCCCCGGTTGGGGACCGACGGCGCCGCTTTAGCCAGCATAATTTCTCAAGGTTTGGGCAGTCTGCTTTTCTTGCTTTTGATAAATAGAGGAAAATTAGGTTTCAAATTTTCTCTTTTACCCAAGCTCGACTTAGACTTTTCCATGATCTGGAGAATTCTGCGCATCGGCATTCCTGCCTCAACCGCAGGAATTCTCTTCAGCCTGGTATATTTGTTTATCAATAAAATCGTGGCTTTGTTCGGAACCGAAGCTATAGCTGCTCTGGGAATAGGCAATCGCATGGAGTCGGTCTCATTCCTCACCTGTTTTGGCTTCTCTATGGCTGCCTCCACCCTGGTGGGACAGAATCTGGGAGCGGGCAAACCGGAAAGATCGGCTCAATCCGCCTGGCAAACCGCTAAAATTGCGGTTTTAATCACTGCTTTTGTGGGCATAATGTTTTTAATCTTTCCCCGGCAGATCATCTCATTTTTCATCTCCGATCCTAAAGTAGACCGGATCGGAATCGGATATTTGAGAATTTTAGCTTTATCCCAGGTTTTTATGGCTTTGGAGATTGTGTTCGAGGGTGCCTTTGGAGGAGCGGGAAACACCATCCCTCCTATGCTGGTATCAATTCCCGGATCCCTAGCCCGCATACCTTTGGCTTATCTTTTAGCGGTCCATTGGGGGATGGGAATTAATGGAGTGTGGTGGGCGATCAGCCTGACCTCCATCGTCAAAGGGATTGTGTTGACCTATTGGTTCAGCCGAGGGAGGTGGAGGAGTAAGAGGATTTGAGAATATTATCCAATTAATTGAATCGATTTAAGTAAATCTACTTTGTTGTCCGAAACATGTCGCAAGTCATTATTTGTTGTTTTTCTATCTTCCTTCTTCCCTTGGTTTTGCGGCGGTATGCACCATATGGTGCATACCGGCGGACAGCGGACGTTTTTTTATTTGCCCCTTGACAACTCTCTACATTGAGTTATACTAAAGCAGGAAGAGGAAGAATGGGAATCCTTAAACCTCTAATCTTGAATAAAAATTACGTAGGAGATTATGTATGAGAAACCTGAAGATATCCTTGGGTGTCATTTTATTATTGCTTTTTTTCGCCAATCTTGGTGGTGCTTTGGAGCCGGTGTTGATCCTGGAGAAACCGGTGGAGGGCAAGAGGGTGATGGGTAACATGGCAGAAGGGGATTTGCTTCTATTGTCCTCAAGTGGGATAAGTGCGTTGAGCCCGGAAGGAAAGGAATCGACCCAACCGGCTTTAAAACCTAACCAGGGGATGATTGCATCCGGTGACGGAAAGTTCTATGGAATAACCACATTTTCCGAAAATGTACCTTCAGGTTTTCTGGGAGCGGACAAGTTCGAGCTTTTTTCGGCAGATGGAACCAAGCTGTGGGAATTGAACCAACCAGTTGTTGCAGACTTCTATATATCCAACCAGGCTTTCTGGGTGGTGGGGATAGCCAGTGGGGGAGATGGTCCGGAATCCTTTTTGATATTTTATAACCACTCCGGTGATTCGGTATTCAGCATCAAAGTCGGATTCCTGCAAGGAGTCTCCTTTTCGCAGAACGGTGCTTGTATTTTAATCAACAGCGCCAAGACCGGATTATCTGAATTCTGTCCAGCCAAAGATCCTAAGTCGGAGCCTTTGGTAAAAACCGATTACGGACCGGCTGATAATTTCGCCGTTTCGGCAAACGGAGAATATGTAGGGGTTTTTTCCAGCGGTAAATTGAATTTTTTCTATCAGGGGAAGCCGACCGGCAGTTTCTCCAAAGAGAATCTCTTGGCACGGAAGATGTGTTTTTCTCCGGAGGGGAATTACCTGGGGGTGATAGATAAGAAAACCCTGTATTTGTTTGAAACCAAAACCGGAAAACTCAAGTGGGAGTATTTTCTGGAAAAGCCGGAACTGGCTTTTGTTTCGCTGGATATAGCCGGTCTGGCGAAAAAGATAATGGTGGGCGTTGATTTCGATAAAGGGGGAAACGTATCTCCGGAAGAGAGACATACCAGAGGATTCGTTTATCTTCTGGACGCAACCGGAAAGAGCGTATGGACCAAAGAGCTTTCTTACAAACTCTGGGGAATAAATTATCCCGAAGTGCAATTCTCCCCGGACGGAACCAAATTTTACGTCTTGACCCGGGAAAAAGCATACCTGTACAAAGGGGACTGATGGAATATCCCATGATTTTCTGTTATTGAGTTTGATCTATAACGGGATAACAAGACTATTCCTCAGGTTTCAATTATTAAGAAATGCGTTTCCCATATTTTTTTCTTCTTCTTACCTCTTTACTCTAAACTCTCAACTCCATACTCTATACTCTCCTCCTTACTGCAATAAGTATGAAAGTCATTGCATATGAAGAGGCTTTAGCTTCTATCCAATACCCCTTATGCATTTCTTTTCAATGGCCTCTCTTTATCCATTAATATAGTTATCGATTTATAGGATAACGAGTTGATCGATTGCCTAAACTGCAAAAAGCTCAGAGCTGTCATGAAACGCGTGGCATACAATTTGCTTAATCATCAGGTTGAATGTGGATTTCAACAATGCTATCAGGAAGGAAAGCGATTCATGCAGAGCAATTGGTTTGAACTCGGGTTTGTACACTTGGAAGATCTGATCGTCCATGAGATCTGCGATTTCAACCGGGTTCGACGGCTGGCAGATCAGATAAGAAAGGATGGACATCTGAAGAATCCGATTTTGGTATCTACCTATCCGGCGGAGAATAAAAGAGATAATTTTCCTTCCGATGAGAGGGAAAAGCTTTTGGTCCTCGACGGGGTAAATCAGGTTTCTGCCCTGAAGTTATTAGGCTATCCGGACATATTGGTTCAGAGAGTTGATTATTCCGATCCAAACGTGGAATTGACCTCCTGGGATCATCTGATATTCAAAATCGCTAAAGATAAACTAATGGAAAGGCTGAAAAGCGAAAATCTGGAGATCGTCCCCTATGATGCAGAATATATCAAGGCAGATGTCGGCATGCGCCAGCTGGTGCATAATGGTGGTCAAAGCGATGTCGATGAAAATCTGGTGGGGCTGATTCTTTTCCGGGATCGTTCCACCCTGGTGATCCGCCAGGAGGATTCATCCCCGGAAAGGAAGGTCAAACATCTCTTCCATATAATCGCCATTTATAACGCCTCCTGGGAGATCTATCCGCATCTGGGGGGAGACAGCGTGACCTCCGCGTTCGATACCCTGGAGAACTGTTCTGCGGTTAACATAATTCCACCTTTCAGGAAAGAGGAGATAAAGGAGTTTTCTTCCCGGGGGATTCTTTTGCCGTTCGGGGTGACCCGGTTTGTCATACCCCAGCGCATATTGGGGCTGGAGATTTCCGGCTCGGTTTTGGGCGCCAATGCTCCTCTATCGGAGAAGAACCTCTTCTTGAAGGAGCTTTTGTCTTACCGGGTGAAAAGCAAGAAAACCAAATTCTATCAGGGACCGGTATTTTTGTTTAACGAGTAATCTATTGCCTCTTTTGCCGTTTCTTCCCATACCCTCATTTCTCAGCCAGCGAAATGGGGGTTTTTTATTGCCAAAATTTGATTTTTTGTTATATTGGGTATACTAAAAAATTCAAGCGCTGCAGTCGGGCTTAAGATTATTTATTAGTAACACAATATTGCTAGTCTGGAGAAATATATAAAAAATCAACATTCCCTTCAATTTTTTTCATTGATAAAGGAGGAAATCATGTTAAAGAAATTTTTTGTGATTAGTTTCGCTTTATCCTTGGTGATCTTATGCTGTTCCAAGAAGAACATCACCAACAACTATTATACTTCGTCGGATAAAGGCAGCATCGTTGGTTTTGTTTATCCTCCAAATTCTCAAGCCAAAATAACTGCCACTTTGGGGTTGGAAATCACATCGACCTCTATCGACAGTTCAGGTTATTTTGAGCTTGCCGATCTGCGTCCAGGAACATATTCCCTCACCATAGAAGCAGAAGGATATTTTGATTATCTTTCCAAGGAGACACTTGTGTCAGGAGGGACGACGGTTTCTATCGATACCGTGTTGTTGATTTCTGTCCATGATTTGATTGCATCGGTTTGGCCATCTGACGAAGCAGAAGAGATAAACTTAAGCACATCAATCCAAATAGGTTTTCGGAAATCGATGGACAAAACAAGTGTCGAAAATGCTTTCCGCATTGAACCAGAAACGGAGGGGAATTTTGTTTGGTATGTCCGTAAGAATGGTTCGAACGATTTGTATTTCGTACCATATGATCTGCTTGTGAGCAATACTCTATACCGGGTTACAATTGATTCCACTGCTTCGGACATTGAAGGCGTGAATTTATCTAAACCCTTTGAGTTCTCTTTTATCACAGAGCCTATTAAGATATTATCTACACAACCAGGGAACAGAGAAACATGGGTTTCTTCCCACACCTATGTTTTCATTTATTTTAACACCTATATGAATTCCGAATCGGTTAACTCAGCCTTTAATATGGTTGATTCCCATCAGGAACCCATTGAAGGGGATTTTGTCTGGCGCTATTTGCGGTATTTTGAATTTCATCCTTATACTGTCCTATCATCCAACCAAGAATATACTGTAACTGTAGACTCAAATGCTTTGGATATTCATGGTGGGAAATTTCCTGCACCTTATCAGTTTTCTTTCACCACAGAGCCTCTTGCAATTTTGTCAACGAGTCCAGCCAATCACGAGACTTGGGTAGCTCCTAATTCTACTGTCAGAATTAGTTTTAATACTCAGATGGACGCAGAATCTGTCATTTTAGCTTTTAAGATGGTAGATTCAAAATTAAAAGACGTAACAGGAGATTTTGATTGGGGTAATTCGCAAACTATGTTTTTTCACCCTACTACAATTTTGGCATTTGGCGAAACCTATACCATAACTATTGACACTAACGCCAAAGATATTTCCGGTGGGTCATTAGAAAAACCATATAATTTCTGGTTCAAAACCCGCCCGTATTAATATAAGATATATGATGGGATAGTTTTCCTATGGCAGGTAAAGGAAACTTCATCCTCTCCGTGCCATAGTTATTATTCTCGATGGAAACGTATGATTTATAAGTCTCTTTTCCCTTAAAATCTTCACATTACCTCAGTTGATCCACAAATCACCATTAACCGCTTAATACGCTCAACTTTTTTGGTGTTGACACTCATTCTGACTGCGTATATATTCGGTTCATTAGTATGTTACCAGGCACCGTCAAGATTTTGAATGGTTTATCGGGGAGAGTAAGTTTATCATGGCCAAAAGGGATTATTACGAATTACTGGGGATAAGCAGAAACTCCTCCGAAGAGGAGATCAAAAAGGCGTATCGAAAGCTGGCGATGGAGTGCCATCCCGATAGAAATCCGAATGACAAAGAAGCGGAGGAGCGGTTCAAAGAGTGCAGCGAAGCCTACGAGGTTCTCCGGGACCCCCAGAAGAGAGCGCGCTATGATCAGTTCGGACATTCCGGCTTGACCGGTGCCCCCGGATTCGAGGGGTTCGACTTCACCACCTTCGATCTCTCCGACGCCCTGCGCGCCTTCATGCGGGATTTTGGGGGCTTCGGCAACGTATTCGACAATTTCTTTGGCTCCACCAGCGAAACCAGCAGAGGTTATCAAAAGGGTCAGGACCTGCAGCTAAAACTAAAGCTCACCTTGGAGGAGATCGCCACCGGAGTAGAGAAGAAGATCAAATTGAAAAGACTGGAAAAATGCTCGGAGTGTGATGGCAGCGGTGCGGAAAAAGGAACGTCCAAAAAAACTTGTCCCAAATGTCAGGGGACTGGTCAGATAAGGCGGGTGTCCCGATCCCTGTTCGGGCAGTTTGTAAACGTGACCACCTGTAACAACTGCCACGGTGAGGGGGTGGTGATTGATAAGCCCTGTCATGCCTGCCGGGGAGAAGGGAGAGTGGAAGGGACCAGCACCATCTCGGTGAAGATCCCTGCCGGAGTGACCACCGGAAATTACATCCTGCTGCGGGATTCGGGTAATTCCGGACCCCGGGGAGGACCTGCCGGAGACTTGATCGTTTTGATCGAGGAGCAGGAGCATCCGGTTTTCATCCGGCACGGGGATGATATCGTCCACGAGACGATGATCAGCTTCACCCAAGCGGCTCTGGGAGATGAGGTAGCGGTTCCTGGGTTGGACGGTAATATGAATTTGAAAATCCCACCCGGGACGCAATCGGGAAAGATATTCAAACTTAAGGGGAAAGGCATCCCGCATTTGCATGGATACGGAAAAGGGGATGAGTTGATCCGGGTGATGGTGTGGATACCCACCAGTTTAACTTCGGACGAAAAAAAGTTATTGAAAGAGCTGGCTGAAAAGCAAAACATAAAACCACCCCAAGGGGATAAAAGCTTCTTTGAAAAACTTAGAAGCTCATTGGGATGGTCGACGGAATAGACCTCACCCTGAAGGGGATACAGGGGGAGATGTCCACAGTAATAATCGATCCGGAAAAATTGACCAAAGAATATCTGGAAGTCGTAGTGATAATACCTGAAGAGATCGCCGATCAGGTGAGCAAATATCTGGTAGAATTAGGCTCTCAAAGGGCTTGGATCAATCCCAACGGTGAAAACCTGGCTATAACCGGCTATCTATCCGATAAGTCTAAACCAAAAGAGATCAAAACATCAATAAACCGTTACCTGGATGAGTTGAATGCCTTAGGATTCAAGACCGGCAAGAATAAGATTGAAATAAAGAAGATAAAACAGAAGGACTGGTTCCAAGACCGGAAGAAGAGCTTCGAACCGATATTCGTTGACAAAGATATCGTCATCATACCGGATTGGGACCAAACTCCGTACCCTGACAAAACCGTCATTCGAATCAAACCGGGCATGGCTTTTGGCACCGGCGCTCATCCCACCACCCGGCTTTGTCTTAGAGCGCTGAAAAAATATCTTAGATCCGGAGAAAGAGTAATAGACATAGGATGCGGTTCAGGGATATTGAGCATTCTTTCTGCTAAATCTGGCGCATCTTATGTTTTGGGATTAGACATCGACCAGGATGCAATAGAGAACGCGGAAGAGAACCTTGCTCTTAACCAGGTCGAGAACTTAATTGAAATTAAGCAAGGAACAGTCACAGCGTCTTCTCCTAAAGAACCTTTCGATACAGTTGTTACGAACCTGACTAAAATGGAGATTTTCGAGTCTTTCACTAATATCCAATCCCAAGTAAAAGATGCAGGTATGCTTATTTTCTCCGGGATTCTCAAAGCAAAGGAAGAAGAAGTGAAAGATTTCCTGGAGAAGAAAAAAGTAGAGATAGTTGAAATTAACCAGCAAGAAGATTGGATTTGTATGGTGTGCAAGAAACAATGATTACCTCTCCCCTTTTGTTCCCCTCTCCTTTATATGGAGAGGAGTTCAACCTGAAGGGAACAGAGGGGGTGAGGTTTCCTTAAGTGTCTGTTTCAGCCTGACATTTGGTTTGCCTACTGACAAATAATCAAAATGCTTAGTTTCATAAAATGATCACCAACTTCTACACAAAACCGGAAAATATCGAAAGAGATTCTCTAACTATCGACGGTAATGAGGCAAAACACATCCTCTCGGTGATGCGTTACCGGACTGGGGATACGATCTCCGTGGTGGATGGCTGCGGAGTGAAGTACAATGTTTTGATCGAGAAGACCTCAAAAACTTCTCTGCAAGGTAAAATCCTCTCCCGTATCCGCAAGGAGAATGAGCCGGTCTCTTACATCACTTTGGCTCAAGCCGTCTGCAGGCAGGAGAGGATGGATTTTTTGATCGAGAAGGCGACCGAGATCGGCGTATCTTCCATTATTCCGATTCTAACCGATAGAGGATTGGTTAAAGTCAGCGGCACCTCTAAGGGCAAGTCAAAAACCCAGCGGTGGAGAAAAATAGCTGTAGCAAGTATGAAGCAATCGCTGAGAACGGTCCTGCCGGAGATAGAAAATATCACAACATTCGAAAACCTGCTCTCCCGGATCAAAAGCTACGATCTCTGCCTGATCGCCAGCTTGGAAAGAGATTCGAAGAGCATCAAAGATTGTGAAGAACTGAAAAGAAAGGTAAGAAAAATCATCCTGATAGTAGGACCGGAAGCTGGATTTACTCCAGAGGAACTTTCAAAAGCAAAACTTCATGGAGCCATTCCTATCACCTTGGGTGCAAGAAGACTGCGAACCGAAACCGCGGGAATTGTATTTCTATCTCTGATACTTCATCACTTAAATGAGATGGGATAAAGCTATTTAAAGCACTCTTGTTCCCCAAAACATTAGATGGATCAATAAGATACTCCAAAGCAAATTCTCCCCTTTTTGAGGACCGAAATCCGCGGTTTTAATCTTCCTCGAGGTCAACCCACCCCCACTTCCAGCCGATAATAACTTAGGCTAAACATTGATCTTAGCCCGGGGCAAAATACGTCTGGGGGATTAAACCGGATGAATAAAATCATCATCTTTGGTAAAGAACATCTGATATTTGTGCTGGAGATCCTTCTCTTCTTTGTTTTTCTGCGCATACTTCTTACCAGCGACTTAGGTTATACTCACAAACTTCTCTCTTCGGTCTTATTGGTGCTTCTTCTGGTAGGTTGTTCCTTTCTATTTCTTTCGGAACAGCGGAGAAAGCTTGACCTGGAGGAGACTCAAAAACACCAAAACGTAAGGTTTCAGAAGCTGTCTGAATTGGCTTTGGAGCTTTCCCGTATTCCATTTGTGCTGGAGAAACTGCCGGAGATCACCCCCCGATTGAATTCCTTATTTGCCGAGTTTTTACAAACCAACAAGTTCATGCTATTCGTGAAGAAAGGGAAAACCTATCAGTCGCTGATCAGCGGTTCCGTTTCCTTGCCGGAGCCGGGGAAAACCAGCCTTAAGCTGGGAAGCGAATTTAGCACTCTTTTGAAATCGAAAACCGGAATTTGTGATCTCTCCGACCAGGAGCTCATGCAGACGCCCAAGATCCACCGATTTCTTCAAACCTTATGCCAGGAACATCAATACGACTCCCTCATTCCCCTGGTGGCTGAATCGGAATTATGGGGATTCGTATTATACCAGACCGAAAAGAAAACTCAAAACAACCAGAAAGGCTTTTGGTCCGAACTGGGACTGCTTCCCCTATTGCTCAACCAGTTGGTTTTAAATTTAGAGAAGCAAAATCTTTCCGTCAAATTAAGCGAGTTTGAGAAAAAGTATAATACTGCTGCCAATCAATACGATACCGAACTTTCCGTTCTGAACCGGGATTTGAAAAGAAAGATATTCGATCTAAACACCATGGTGGGATTGGTCAAAACCCTTTACTCCGGGCTGGAGGAGGAGGGGCTTTTCAACTCTTTGTCCCGTATGGTTCAGGAAAATCTGGGAGCTAAGTCCACATTGGTGATGTTACCCCAAAAGGAGAATGGGGATCTGGTAGGGAAGCATTTTTACGGTATCGAGGTCTTCGATCTGATCGGGAAGGAGAGCATCTCCGAGCTGAGCATACAAAAGGGCACGCCTCTATACAGTTGGATAAAAAACGAGAAGCAGATCTGGCAACTGTTTACCATGGAGAAACTCGCCCGGGAGGAAAAGCTTTTGAAATCTTTGCTGGCTACCGGTTTTCAGGTCGGCGCTAAGCTGTCGTTCACACGGGATATCTTCGGGGTGATCTTTTTGGGAGAAAAGACCGACGGTGCCAAATACCGGCAAATGGACTTGGATATCCTTTCGATTCTGGTCAACACCACGGTGATGGCTTACAAGAACATCGTCCATTACAAGAGCATCGAGGAGCTTTCATACATTGATGGCATGACCGAGCTTTACAATTACCGTTACTTCTATAAGCGGTTAACCGAGGAGGTGCACCGGGCAAAGAGATTCGACCGCAAACTGGCTTTGGTGATACTGGACATAGACGATTTCAAGACCTACAACGACAACTTCGGGCACCAGGCAGGGGACCAGCTGCTCAAGCAGCTGGGACGCCTCCTTTCCCGAACCGTCAGGTCGATCGACGTGGTATCGCGCTACGGCGGAGAGGAATTCTGCGTGATCATGCCCGAGTCCAATGCCGATGAGTGTTTTAAGTTCATGGAGAGATTACGCAAAAGCATCATGGGTTTTGCGTTCAAATCCGAAGTCGAATCCACCGGAGAGGAATTTCAGAAGCACGAGCACAATATCACCGTGAGCTTGGGCGGGGCGATATATCCGCAGGATGCCCACACGATGGACCGTTTGATCTACTGCGCGGACATGGCGCTGCTTAAAGCTAAAAGCGCCAACAAGAATCGGTCGCTGATGTATGAGGAGCAACTGGCAGCAGTGACCGGGTAGAATTATAGACGCGTAGCCGAGCCTTCACGGCTCGGCTCTGAGGCGTCTTTCGATCCTTCGATAAACTCAGGATGCTGAGCGAAGTTGAAGCACATAGCTCAAGACCTACGGTAAAGCCTCAGCAACACCATAGAGTCGTAGGGACAGCCCTTATGGCTGTCCTTTTTAGAGTTAGGAATTGGCTATCGGGATTATTGACAAACTGAAAGTTTTATGCGGTCTATCGATTCAACCGCTTGATTTAACCACAAATAATGTCAACCAGAGAATAAGATTCTGAGGGATTGGTTTTGGCGAAAATAGCAAGATATCGCGCTTCATTTTTATACGCATAATACGAAATGCGGATAGTAAAACCTCCATTTTCGTCTGTTTGTAGTTCTTCTGTTGAGACATCTTCTTTTTCAATAAAAAAGGGTAAACCTTTTGCTTTAGAGAGGTAATACTTGAGATATTTTCCATTGCATTTTCCGTTTATCTCCTCATATTGGCGGAAGACTGTGTCAGGTATACCACCGCCTGGCTGCGGTGGGGGTGGTCCACTTGTCATCGATATTCCATATTCTATGGAATATTTGCATAAATAGAGAATGCAGTATACCTCATCTATTTTGGTCGTGTAAGTTAAGCCAATCGCTATCATCAGATTAGTGCTATCTCCAACTTCTTTTTGTAATCTTTCATTCTGATTTAATTGCCCCAGTAGCATGCTCATTGACTTTCCCCTCATTATAAAGCAGGCACCACCGAGAAAGGACCGCAAGGTATCCAAATTCTTTTCAATTTCCTTCTGTGTTCCCTCTCTGAATATATTTTCCAATCCTTTATTTATCGCCTCGGATATTCTAAGATTCACATCAAATGCTTTAACCTTTTTTTCGGCTCGGTTCTTTTTCAAAACCTCAATGATCTGAAGTTCATTTTCCGAAAATTCATAAGCATGATATTTTGGTACATTTACTTCTTCTTCCTTTTTTTCTGTTTCTGATGACTTGTTCTTTGCAATTTCCTTCTCAGAAACTATAGGGGTTGTACCCTGAGCTATATGAATCAGAAAAAACAACAGTACACATAGAACAAGAATGAATTCTTGAAGCTTCCGCATCATTTTCACCTCCTAAAGTTCGCGTAGCCAAGTCATCACATTATGTCCTGATTGAAGTCGAAGGATGGCTTGGCGCCGAGGTATCCTTCGGCAAAGCTCAGGACCTACGGTAAAACCTCGGCTACGCGCTCCCTGTATGAAAATGAATTCAAACCAAAGGAGAAATCAAAAGCTTAAACTCCCCTTTTGAAAAATTTTACCAGTTCATAAGATTCTTTTGGATCATTTCTAACAAAAACGGCTATTATCCAGGTTTCTTTCCCGAATTTACCTACTGGTAAGGAGACCACAAAGGAGCTATCCGCTGACGATTTCCACTCCTTCAGGAAGATTTATGTTAGCACGATCAGGGAGACCAATATTGTGTTCTATCTCCTCAAGCGGAGTAAAAGAAAAAGTGATCGAAAACTCGTTACCAGATTGTGGTTGTCCTGAAAAATCCAGACTCATACTGATTTTCTTCTCAGGCACCTTTGGTTGGGAAGCAAAACCAATTTGTGAGGAAAATGCTAGAAGAATCATTCCAAGAAGAAAAATGAAAACTGATCTTCTCACAGAACCTCCCTTCTTCTAACGGTTATCTGTTATTATCGGACTAGTAAACATGCAATTGGCTATCCTTAAATGACGTGCTGGCTGATAACGGAATATGTGATTCTCTCATCATAAGTGCATTCTAATAATTACCAATCAGGACAGCAATCTTCGGATGAGTTGTTCGTTAACCTTATCAAACTGGTCCCATTGACGTCAACTAAATATAACTCGTCATTCCCGTCTTTGTCCGATGTGAAAACAATCCGTTTCCCATCCGGAGACCAACTAGCACTCTTGGTTTCTTCTACGATATTATCGGTTATCGCTCGCAGCCCGGTTCCATCAGAATTGATAATGAATATTTGACTTCTATATCCCCCGCGGGGAATAAGCATTATCTTACTTCCGTCAGGTGAAAAACGCAAAAACACAGAACCCTTGATCTGATAGTCTTTTCCCATGACGATAAGCTTCTTTTTGTTTGATCCATCAGAGTGCATAATCCACAATTCATTCTCTACAGGTCCCTGGAATTTAAAAGCTATCATTTTGCCATTGGGAGATATAAAAGGAGTGTATGTTGTCAATCTTCCTATCCTACGATCAGTAAGATTTATTGCTCTCTTTGATTCAAGATCATACCTTATAATTCCTAATTCTTCAAAGCTCGGTCCTCCAAGAGAGCCTTCGTATACCAGAATATCATTTTGTCCGAAACTTGGATGATCGCCGACAAAACCTGCAACCGGTTTTCCCTTTGTGGTCATTAGACCGAATGAAGCTCCATCTAAACGGTATCCTGGTTGATCATATGCAATGTATTTGCCAGAAGATGACCATTCCAAGAATCGCAAATTATATTGAGTCCATTCATCCCGCTGACCAAACAAATAAGATATAAAGTTCTTTTTCCTCTCTGGTAAATCGATGACCTTTTCATCAGAGCCGTCAGCATCAAATAAAACTATCCGACTTCTTTTTGTTTCAGTCTGTCCAGTGCAGGCAATTCGTCTTTTGTCCGGTGACCATTGCGGGTTTGAGAAAGGACCATTTTTCTCGGAAGGAAGGATTACCTTAAGGTCAGTTCCGTCCGAATTGATCGTGCAAATACTGCCCGAACAGAGAAATACTATTTTGTCTTTCAGCTCGGGTGGAATGGATTTATGCGCTCCCCGTTCGCATTGAAAGAAAGAAAAAGCAAGAAGAATTAGAACTACCCATAAAAATCTAATATTCATTTTGTTGATTTTCTCTAATAAGAATGTTGTTTCTGACGGTTTATAGTTGCGTAACCAAGCTTTAATGGTTAAACGCCGTAACGTATAAAGCCCTAACTACGCATTTTTATCTAAAAATCCGCAACCTATTATTCTTTGTCTTAATATAAAAACCGGTATGCTATTTGTCAAGTACTATTTTCGCTATTTTAATATTAAATAGGCACTTTAATATCCAATACAGCAGGGATACTACTTTATCTCAGATCTATCTATTCGTACATTACCTGATGGATAGAATCCTTCCTTTACTAGCTGCGCTTCCCTTTAGTATGCAAGGATTATAGTGGCGTAGCCGAGCCTTCACAGCTCGGCGCTGAGGCATTAATCCTCGGCTACGCGTTTCACATTCAGCTTTAACACAATCATGTAAAATATATGAGTTAAGAGAGAGTTTTTGGTTGTAATTTCCTTTTATTTGATTAAATTTAATTTAAACATATTGCTAAGTGAAAGGAGAGTCGAAAAGGACTGAAAATGAGCATTCGATCGGTATTCGTCACACTGCGACCCCAGCAATGGGTTAAGAATTTCGTTCTTTTTGCCGGTTTGATCTTCTCGCAGAATCTAAGCAATTCCGATATGGTCCTAAAAACCATATTCGGTTTTGCTCTTTTCTGCCTTCTCTCCTCCAGCGTTTACATTCTCAACGACATTCTGGACAGGGAAAGCGACAGGAAACACCCCCTGAAATCTAACCGCCCCATTGCCCGCGGGGATATCAAAATCTCCACTGCCGTTATCCTTTTCGTCATCCTCGCTTTTGTATCACTGGGGCTTTCGTATCGTTTGTCCCCGCCTTTTGCGCTGATCGCTTTGGTCTACTTTGTTCTCAATCTCCTGTATTCTCTATATCTCAAACACGTAGTGATAATCGACGTGATGTGCATCGCTTTGTTCTTCGTCCTAAGAGCGGTGGCAGGGGCGGTGGTGATCGGGGTGGAGATATCCGCCTGGTTGATCGTCTGCACCACCCTTCTGGCTTTATTCTTGGGCTTCGGCAAAAGAAGACACGAGCTTATGTTATTGGATAATCAAGCCACCGACCACCGGAAGAGTTTGTCCGAATACAGTCAGTATTTCTTAGATCAGATGATCTCGGTGGTGACCGCCTCCACCGTGATTGCTTATGCCTTCTACACCCTTTCCCCCGACGTGGAGTCGAAATTAGGTACCAAGCACATGGATTTGACCATTCCTTTCGTATTATATGGAGTATTCCGGTATCTCTATTTGATCCACCAGAAGGAAGGAGGTGGAAGTCCCACCAAAATGCTGTTGAACGACAAGCCGATACTGGCGAACATCATATTATGGTTGATTTCGGTGGTTTTGATTGTGTATGTTTTTAAGGTATAACGAATAAAGAAAAAACATAACCCCCTGAATCCTCTTTGTCAGAGGGACGAAATTCTTTCCCCCCTGATAAGGGGGGTTAAGATATCAGTCATCGATTTTACAAGGAGTCTTCGTGGCAAAATCGAAAGTGGCAGTCATAAAAACGACACCGGAAACGGTATTAGAAGATTATCATAAGCTATTGAAGTTAGCCGAGGCGGAGAAATTTCTCCCCAAAGACAAACTAACCATCCTCAAGGATAATATCTCCTGGCACTATCCTTTCCCCGGTGCAAACACTACCCCCTGGCAATTAGAGGGGACCATCCAAGGTTTAAAGAAACTCGGATACGACAAGGTGATGGCGATTGAGAATGAGACCGTGGTTACCAATGCACCTAAAGGTGAGAAATTAAATAAGTATGATGTGATCTTCAAAAAATACGGAATCGAGGTTAAGTTCAATTTCTCGGAAGATTTCAAATGGGTCAAGTATGAACCCAAGGGAGAGCTTCTGGCTTTACCCAAAATATATCATCACGGTATTCATCTGCCGGATTTTTTCTTTGATAAAAACATACTGCATCTTCCTACCATGAAATGCCACATCTACACCACCACCACCGGCGCCATGAAAAACGCCTTTGGCGGGCTTTTGACCACCAAACGACACTACACCCACTCATGGATACATGAGACATTAGTTGATCTATTGACCATTCAAAAAGAGATCCACTCCGGCATTTTCGCGGTGATGGATGCCACCACTGCGGGAAACGGACCCGGTCCCCGCACCATGAAGCCGGAGATCAAGGATTATATCCTGGCTTCCGGAGACTGCGTTGCCATAGATGCGGTGGCGGCAAAGATGATGGGCTTTGATCCGATGAGCATCAAGTACATCCGCTTAGCGCATGAGAGAGGATTGGGAGCGGGAAGGATGGAGGATATCGATATAATTGGTGAGGATATCTCCGGAGTGAATTTCAATTTCACCGTGGGGGATAACTTGGCCAGCATGGCTGGTGACCTTTTGTGGTTTTCTCCCTTGCGGGTATTTCAAAAGTTGTTCTTCCGTACCCCCCTGGTATATATCTTCGTTTTCGGCTCTGCTTTTTATCACGACCGATTCTGGTGGCCCCTGAAGGGGAAAAGGATCTTCAAAAAGTGGTCGGAAACCAAGTGGGGACAGCTATTCCATAGATACTAATAGAACCTGATTGGATACGTGTAAAGTTTACTGCAAGACGAATTAAATCGCAGGCTGGGCCCCTTTGGTATGTACCAAAAGATTCGTACCTAGCCCATCTTTGCTTCTTGCTGGATTTAATAGTCTAAGCCCGGAGATATCAATCTCTAATGCCTTGGCACTATTTCTCAGGCACTAAGTCTGGTGGCGGAAAAAGTTGAAATTTTAACGCCTTTTCAATCTCCAACTCTGCCCGCATGTTATTTCCCTTGTTTCGATAAAACGACGCCATTTGTAAATAAAATTCGTCGTGTTGGGGATCATAGTCTTCTGCTTTCTGATAATACTTCTCTGCTTCTGCTAAACTTTGCTTTCTCTCTGCTTCTCTTCCCTTTAGTTGATAAACTCTCCAATCCGGAAAAAGACCCTGGCGTTCTTGAGCATCGTACCATCTCCTTTTTAAGGATTTCTTAGGGATGTATGGTTTTATTTCCAAAAGCCCGGTTTTCTGAAAGATGCTATCGAAACGCTCCCAATTAGGCTTGGCTGCTATCATTACCCCTCCCCCTCCAGAGGCTATGTCCCGCTCTAATACTGTTCGATGCAAAATTTCTTGTTCCAAGCCTAATGCTTTTGCCAGCACCGGATAATAGGCAGCAAAAATGATGAAATAATCCGGGCGATGTTCGTTCAAATAGACGATGTACGAATCTGATCCCATTATTTTATAAGGAATAATCTGAGGAGACACAAGACCTTCCAGATCCAGGCAGTCTCTATTTCCAAAGAACTTTATCGCTCCCACATCATGTATTGCCACTAAAGATCGTTCAGGGATATTTTGGTTCATCCATTTCCCCAAGTAAACCTGCATCTGGTTTATATTCCTTACTGCTAAAGCATAACGTTGTGTCCAGTTTATCAAGAAACCTATCTGAAGTGTAATTCCTGCCATAAGAAACAAAGCAACTACTATTTCTTTATTTCTTTGAAGTTTAGCAGATAACTTCGTGGTGCCGAGTAGATAAACACCAGTGATAAAAATGAGCGCAAAACTCAAGATAACTTTGAAGTTGGAAAAATTGAAATAAGATGTTTTAGCGTGAATAGAGGGAAAGTAATATTCAGTAAAGAATCGGAGGAACACATATTTTCTTACCAAAGGATTCAGATAGAAAATAATGGCCAGAATTAAAAATGCCCCAATCAAATAGTTGAGCCATCTTTTAAAAGAAACATAAACCTTTGTAGCTTTTGTTTTTTGTTCCAACCTTCTCCATCCGATGACAAAAATAATTGATAGAAGAGGGAATAGAAAAGAGACGTATCTATGGTCCGCAGAAAAAGCGTTACCCACTGGTGCCACAACCCCCCTAGCTACGGGGATAAACAAAAAGATTAAAGGGTAAATAAATGTGTCTTTCTTCATAAATGAGAGAACCAGACCCTTGCTCCAGATAAACGACCAAATTATATTCAGAGAAACCAAAACAACCAGCATGGTTCCGCCCCATATAAAAGGATTAAGGGTTAGAGAAATAAAAAGCTCGTTCAAATTACCATTTTTTATTGCCCAGATTATCCCCGAATCTAATGTCTTAGCCACTAAAGTATTGGGTAGTATGCTCCCCGAAAAGGCATAACTGATAATAAAGTAGGGGCAAAGAAAAACAATAAAATTTAATAACCTTATGAAAACAGTGGCTTTTATACTTTGTCCGCCTTTCTCGTTCATGTCTTTTCTCATCATAGCGTAGTAATGTATTAGCAACAGGGGGTAAAGCAGGATCAGCTCTGGTCGAGCCATAAAGCTGAGGGCTCCAAATAATGGAGCAAGATATATCTTTTGATCTTTTTTCATCTCTTGGAGGTGAAAGAATAGAGTCAGGCAAAGAAGAAAAGCAGCTATCGAAATCTCCATTCCAGAGAGAGCACCATAAATTAGGGAGGGGGATAAAGCAATACTTAAAACAGCCAGAAAGGCTATTTTCTTTTGTTTAGTAAGGAAATTACATATCCTGTAACTTGTGATTATGGTTAATAAAAAGAAGATGATCCCCCAGAACGGTCAAGTCTTATTTTTTCTGGAAAATTTTATCACTTGACGAAAGTATCCTGGGGTTGATAGATGTTGTTCTATATCCTTTAGCTTTGCGATTCAATTTCTCTCGTAACTCTAATAGCTTAATCTC